>Ga0265594_1001180_pt1 | contig 20558 bp, 21 predicted proteins | sample saktaG_11_FD_190147 | JGI IMG/M metagenome (GOLD analysis project Ga0265594, IMG submission 190147) | Saline water microbial communities from Sakinaw Lake, British Columbia, Canada - sak_2011_5_24_80m | ecosystem: Environmental > Aquatic > Non-marine Saline and Alkaline > Saline ... | reverse complement strand
TCTTAATCTTTTCTTTAGCAACCCTCTTCGGCTGATAGTCAGCTACAGCGGCAACCATTATCAGGGCATCGGTTTGAGCCGTAGCCTGAGCTACTGCCGCTTTCATCTCGGTGGCAGTCCCGACACGGACAACCTCAATGCCACCCGGCTCGGGTAATGAGGTGGGTGCCGTAATCAGCGATACTGCCGCTCCCCTATCACGGGCTACCTCGGCAACAGCGTAACCCATCTTACCCGAAGAGCGATTGCCGATATAGCGGACCGGGTCAATGGGCTCCCGGGTGCCGCCAGCAGTAACCACGATATGCCTGCCCGCCAGGTCGCCACTTCTGCCCAGCACCTGCTTAATGGTGCTAATGATAGTCCCGGTTTCAGCCAGACGCCCCAGACCCGTTTTGCCCGAGGCTAGACGACCGCGGGCAGGGCCAACAATGGTAAAACCCCTGGCTTTAAGCTTAGCCAGATTATCCTGAGTAACCGGATTTTCAAACATATTAACATTCATCGCCGGTGCCACGATAACCGGTGCCTTAGTCGCCAGCACAGTGCAGGTAAGCATATCATCAGCGATACCGGCCGCCAGCCTGGCGATAATATTAGCCGTAGCCGGGACGATAGCCACTATATCAGCCGCCTCAGCCAGGGCGACATGCTCAATATTGAACTCAGAATTAAGCTCCCACATTCCGGTTACCACCGGCCGGCCGGTAAGACTATGAAGGGTTAACGGCGCTATGAATCTGGTGGCTGATTCGGTCATAATTACATTAACCATGGCTCCAGACTGGGTTAATTTACTGGCAATGTCAGCCGCCTTGTAGGCAGCTATGCTCCCGGTTATGCCTAATACTATAGTTTTGTCGGCTAGCATTATTACCCCTTATCAGACTTTGTTCATCAGGTAGATGAGCCTCAAACCAACCAGCGTCAAATCAGGGTTTACCTCATCAATTACCACCGTTTCTCTAGCTATGAGCCCGGAATAGCCTCCGGTAGCCACCACCCTCGCCTTCTCCCCCAGCTCCTGCTGAATACGAGCCACGATACCCTCAACAAGGGATGCGTAGCCGTAGATAATCCCCGATTGAATAGCCGTAACCGTGTTGGTGCCAATAACACGCTTGGGACGTATTAACTCCACACGGGGCAACTGTGCCGTCCGGGAAAAAAGAGCCTCAGCAGCGGTGGCTATGCCAGTAGCGATAACACCGCCAATATAGTCTCCTTCCTTTGAGACAATGCCAAAGGTAGTAGCCGTCCCCAGGTCAATTATGATTACCGGGCCGCCGTAGAGGTGGTGGGCAGCGACAGCATCAGCGATACGGTCAGCGCCAACCTCCCTAGGGTTATCCATACGGATGCGCACCCCGGTCTTAATCCCGGCTCCCACTACCAGCGGCGAGATATTGAAATAGCGCTGACACAGTTCCTCAAAGGTGGCCCGTAGCGGTGGAACAACACAGCACAGTGATACTTCTTTAACATCAGATGCCTCCAAGCCCTGGTAGTGCAGCAGGTTAAGCAGTAAGGCGGCATACTCGTCTGCCATCCGATTAACATCCGTAGCCATCCGCCAGGTGGCGCGGAGCTGCTCACCCTCAAAGACGCCAAAAGCGATATTAGTATTGCCGATATCAGCAGCTAATAGCATAATTTTCCTCTAAAGCTGCGTTAACTCCTCAGGTTTTCTCCTTCAGTTGCTTAATAACTAACGGCAACACCGGTAACAGGTCACCGGCAATCATACCGGCATCGCCCAAGCTGGCTCTAACCACCTCACCGGCTTCACCATGAAGGAACACACCACAGGCAGCCGCATCAAAAAGGGATAGACCCTGTGCCAGCAGACCGGCAATAACACCGGCCAGAACATCACCGGTACCGGCTGATGCCAGCCCGGGATTGGCTACGGGACTAATTCTGGCTCGTCCATCTGGGGCAGCGACAACGGTATAGGCCCCCTTCAGGACAACCGTCTTATGCCACTCCAAAGCTACCCTTTTAGCCATGCCCGCCCTATCCGACTGCACCTCATCTACCGATACCCCGGCCAGTCTGGCCATTTCGCCGGGGTGTGGGGTAAGTATAGCATCACCAGTTAGCTGCTGCCACCAGTTCGGAATTTTAGCCAGGGTGTTAAGGGCATCAGCATCAAGGACTAGCGATGGTAATGTTGACTTTGACCTGAAAAGTGTTGACTTAATGAATCTGATGACTGATTGACTTTGCCCCAGTCCGCAGCCGATAAGCAGAACATTATAGTGGTCTAATTCCCGATGTATGAGGCTGGCAGCCTCAGGGGAGATGACGCCAGGCCCTGATTCGAGTAAGGGGATATAGGTTGCCTCGGTTAGCTTTGATGCCAGAACAGGCTGCAGGCTGGTAGCTGTCGCCAGGGTTACCAATCCTGCCCCAGCTCTCATGGCACCGCTGCAGGTCAGATAAGCAGCACCAATATAGTTGATTGAACCGGCGACAACAAGAGCCCGGCCAAAGCTCCCTTTATTAGCCTGGAGCGGACGCCTGGGCAGAACCGATTTAGCCCACTCACCGGTGATAAGCCCATCAGTCACCGCTTCCGCCAGATGAGGGGGTATACCGATATCAGCCACCGTTATTTTACCGGCTCTTTCCGCCCCAGGAAAATTGAATAAGCCCGGCTTGGGAAAGCCGAGGGTAACCGTATTATCCACATAAAGGCAGGCAGGGTCGAAAGCACCACTATCGGCATCAAGTCCCGATGGTAGATCCAGGGCAATAAGACAAAGGCCCGGCTGCCTCTTTTTAGCCTCACTCACCCTGTCCAATGCCCGCCGGAAGATGCCACCAAGCGGACGACTCTTACCGATGCCAAACAGGGCATCAATGACAGCGCCGGCTGATGCCAGTAGCTCATCAAACCTGCTCAGGTCTCCATCCTGAGCGGCCTCAATACAGTTTATACCGCGTTCCTGAATCAGCATAAGGTTGAGGTCGCCTGGCGGTCTCTGACTGAAAAGGTAGAGGCTGACCTTCGCCCCCCAGTCATGAAGATGGCGAGCGGCAACCAAGCCATCCCCACCATTATTACCGGGGCCGATTAGGATCAGGATGCGTTGCCGGTTAATAGTACCCAGGATTTTCCTTGCCTCTTCAGCTACGGCTCCCCCCGCGTTTTCCATAAGCATGCTCGGAAGTAGGCCAATCTTGGCACACTCCTCTTCCACCTGACGCATCTGGGTTACAGTCAAAATTTTCACGGCACCACCCCCGGGCTACTAGCGGCAATTCGAAGTGTAACAATAACCTGGATTATGGTCAAACCCCCATAATATCCGGCACTGGATCAAATTCATAGCTATTCCATGTCCAAGACCTTACCCGGGTTCATAATGTTGTTGGGGTCAAAAGCCCGCTTAATCCTCTTCATCAACTCCACCTTGCTCTTATCCGCAGCTATAGGCAGGTAACCCTTCTTGGCAAAGCCAAGACCGTGCTCACCCGATATTGTCCCACCTAATGATACTCCCACCTTATAGATTTCGGTAAGAAGCTCCTTCACCTTCTCCCCACCCTCTTCCGCTTCCTGCCCCATCGGGTGCAGGTGCACATTACCATCCCCGGCATGTCCATAAGCTACGAGTGGTATCCCGTATTCACTGGCTACCGCCTTGGCCCTCTCAATGAATTCGGCTATTTTATTACGGGGGACAACGGCATCAACTATATCAAGCATGCCGAAATGCCCGATGACAGAATAAAACTTCTCCCTGGCTTCCAGAAGGTTTCTCCTGGCTCTGGCGCTACCGGGGGTGAAAACATCAACGGCACCATGATTCAGACAAATTTTGCCGATGTGGTCAGCAACACGATAAATCTCGTCCTCGCTATCCGCCTCCACAATTATCATAAGGAAAGCCTCATAGTCATGCATGGGGATTTCCTTTCCCGTATGCTGCTCAACCATATTGATGATATCCCTCTCCATAAACTCTATGCCGACGGGGAGTATCCCTCCTTTAAGGATAGCCGGGACAGACCTGATAGCATCATGTAGGCTATGAAATGGGATAAAAAGTGTCTCCCTCCTTCCCGGAGGGAGAATAAGCTTCAGTAAGATTTTGGTTATCACCGCCAGGGTTCCCTCGGAACCAATTAGCAGATGGGTCAGGTCATAGCCGGTGGAGCATTTGACGAATTTGCCTCCCGCTTGTATTGTTTCCCCGCCGGGCAACACCGCTTCCAGCCCCAGGACAGATTGTCTGGTTACTCCATATTTCACCGCTCTCATTCCGCCAGCGTTAGTGGCCACATTGCCACCTATGGTGGCGCTTGTCTCACCAGGATACAGAGGATAGTAAAGCCCGCACTCCTCCACAGCCTGATAAAGATCAGAGAGAACAACCCCCGGCTCAACAGTAGCCACAAAGTTATCCCTGTCTATCTCCAGGATTCTGCTCATCTTCTCTGAGGAGAGAACAATCCCTCCATAAATGGGTACGGCACCCCCGGAAAGACCGGTTCCCCCACCCCTGGGAGTGACCGGGATACGTTTTTCATTAGCCAGTTTTAATACCCCGGCTACTGAGCCGGCATTTTCAGGTGTTACCACTGCCTCAGGTAAAACCGGCTTCGACTTGGGCATCTCGTCCCGCGAGTAATCATAACGGTCATCACCGGTCAGGACATTCTTATCACCGACTATCCCGATAAGTAAAGCTACTATGTCATCGGTCACTTTACCGTAGTGACCTTGTGCTCCCGTCCACCCTTTCCCCATTGACTGCTTCTTAATTCCCATCAAATCTCACCCCCTTTAGATACCTTACAGCCTTCTATTTATGAAGAGGTTATCTTTATAAGTGAAGCTGCATACCCTCATAGCCTACACTAATCGAGTGGTCCAGGTCATCAGCCACGGCGGCTATCTCAGCCTTTGTCTCTTCCTCTAATCCAGGATTTATATGAACTATAACCACCCGGGGTAGGTAGCCCTTAAGCTCCCGGAAGCTGATGAGTTCCTGCCTGAGCAGAGTGGGAGTAAGATGCCCCCTGCCTTTATAAAGCTCTTCAAACCTGTCCGGTGCGCTGACCTCGGTAATGAGCAGCTGGGGGGCGACATGCTCCCAGCAGGCAGCCAGCCCCGGGCCAGTATCTGCGGTATAGAATAACACCTTGCCGTCGTGGGAGGTAATCTGATAACCAACGGTAGGGACAGAATGATTTACCGGGACAGGGAGTATGCTATAGCCTTCGATTTGCTTGGCCTTATACGCTTCAATCACGGTAAAATTAATCCTGGGATTATCTTGAGGCCATCCCAGAAACTTGGGGTAAACGTTACCATTCAGCCAGTGAGCAGTGAGGGTTTCATAGACGGGCAAGGTGGAGTAGATATCAAGGGCAGCATTCGCCATGGCAAAATTAAAGGTTATCGCTGGTATATCCCTGATATGGTCATAGTGTTGATGGGTAAGCAGAATCGCCTTAAGTTTTTGTTGAGCCGGAAATGATAGGCTGGAGGTAAGCCCGCCGGCATCCACCACCAGAATATCGTCAATCAAAAGGCAGGTAAGTTTTGTGTTTTTCGATTCGCAGTTGTGTACCCCCAAGAGCTGAATATTCATTATCTTTTCGGTAGCTCCTCCTTTATGGAAGCGTTAACCTATATCTGGCCATTAATTTCTAGACCGAAGCTCGAGCGCCCACAGGCGACGGCTGTTTAACCCTGCCTCTTAGCCAACCAACCAGCAGATAACAGAAGGGGGTATCAACAGCGGCTATAAACAGCTTGATTACATATTGACTGAGTAACATATTGGTCAGAACTCCTGCAGGTACGGTCCCCCAGAAAGCTATGGTTATAAATATACCGGTATCCAGCGCCTGCGATACCATTGTTGAGGCATTATTGCGCAGCCACAAGAACCTGCCCTTCGTCTTCTGCCGCCAGAAGTGGAAGGCAAAGACATCATGATGCTGACTTACCAGGTAAGCAATCAGTGATGCCAGGGTAATCCTGGGTACCATACCAAAGATTGACTCATAGGCTGACTGACCTTCCCAGATTGGTGCCGGTGGCAATAAGCCGCCGAAATAAACCAGGAGCGCCATAAGTACACTGACACCAAAACCCAGCCAGACAACCCGGGAAGCTATTTTCCGGCCGTAAAGCTCGGTAATCACATCGGTAAATAAGAATGTCAGGGGATAAGCAATCACCCCCGCCGGCACAACCCACCCGCCAATAGCAACGAGTTTCACGGCTATGATGTTGGCGACAAGTAAACAAGTAGCAAATAATGCAGCTAATACTACTAGAATCATACAGCTTTTTTCAGCCCGGACAGGTCGCCCTTCCCACCATTATTAAATCCAGCGCTGGCGGCGGAAGAAGTAGAGCATACCGCCAACAATAGCCAGGCAGATGAGGGATATGTAGAGGGCAGAGTAGGGAGAATCGCGAAAAGGCCCCAGAGGGATATTCATTCCGAAGATGCTGGCGACTACGGTAATAGGCATGAGGATAGTGGCAATGACAGTCAGTATCCGCACCACCTCATTAGTGTGATTAGTAGCCAGTGAATCATGGGTATCCTTCAGGCCTTCAATTACCTCTTTATATTCATCTAAGGTGTCCCAGATCTTATCCACATGGTCAACTATGTCCCCGAAGTAGACCGCCATGTCCATCTTGCTAAAGCGGCGAATCTTTGGCTCCAGGCTGCCGATAACCGCCCTCATCGGCCAGATAATACGACGAAAGGAGATGATATCACGTCGGATAATGGAGATTTCCCTTATTGTGCCGCGCATCCTGTCGGAGAAGATACTATCTTCAACATCTTCAGTATTATCACCAATCTTACTTAGTATCGGCAGGCAGTAGTCAACCAGCCTATCAATTAAGCGGTAGAGGAGATAACCAGGACCTCTACTGAAATACTCCTGCTGTGATTCTTCATCAACCTGACATTCCTTAAACAGTTTAACCAGGGGCTTAAGCTCCCCCTTGTGCAGGGTAATCAGGTAGTTTCCGCTAATAAACACGGATAGCTGACTGGGCGTAGTTACACGTGCTTCAATATTAAAGACAGGAAAAAGGAAGACTAAAAACAGATACTCCTTATATTCATCAATTTTAGGCCGCTGTATTCGGCTGAGACAGTCATCCAAATCCAGGGGGTGGAACTGGTAGTTTTGAGCCAGATATTCTGTCTCCTTTTCGGTCGGGCCCTCAATGTTAACCCAGGTAAGATCTCCCCAGGTGAGCGATTCCAGATTTAGCTGTTCTTCTTTTCCAACTTGAGAGGTGGTCATAACAAATTACCCCTTCAATATTAGATTATTACCACAAATCCTTATAAAAAGTCCAAGTTTATTTTATCATATTTCTTGTAAGAATAGCATCTAACCTGATAAACTAAAAATGTTATTTTACCCAAATTCCCCCAGGTTAAAAAATGAAGCCGACACAACCCTCATGGAAAAGCCGGATTATTCTCAGGGTCAAGAAGGCACTGGGGATGAACATATTCCTCTGTGACAGCTGTAAGTGGAACTGGCGCGGGGCATGTCATAATTCAGCGCGTCCCAACGCCACCCTGTGCCCCGAATATGAAAAAAGAGGCAGGTAATATTGCTACCCGCCCCGTAATTATAGATGAGAAATCTATATCTACTTACGCAGGCATAACGCCGTGCTTCTTTTGTAATCTATCCTCTACCTTGTTTATCATCATCTCCAGAGCTTCTATCAGTCTGGGCCTGGTCTCTGCCGGGTCAATTACATCATCAACATGCAAGTTTGCCGCCGCCTTATAAGGATTGGCAAATTCCTTTCTGTACTCCTCTATCTTCTGACTTAATAATTCCTCTGGATTTTCTGCTTTTTCCAGCTCTTTTCTAAATATTATCGGGGCGGCTCCCTCAGCTCCCATTACCGCCAGCTCAGCGCTAGGCCAGCAGAACAGGGCATCAGCCCCCAAATTCTTACTGCACATACCGATGTAGGCACCGCCATAGGCTTTTCTAACGGTGAGGGTTAGTTTGGGTACCGTCGCCTCTGAATAGGCATAGAGCATCTTGGCCCCGTGTCTGATTATGCCACCCCACTCCTGGTTTGTCCCGGGCAGGTATCCGGGCACATCAACCAGCGTGACCAGCGGAATATTGAAAGCATCACAGAATCTGATGAACCGGGAGGCTTTATCACAGGCATCTATATCCAGACATCCTGCCTTGGACATCGGCTGATTGGCTATTATGCCTACCGGCCAGCCGTTTAACCTCGAAAAACAGGTGATGATATTATCGGCAAATATAGGAAATAGCTCAAAGTAATTCTTCTGCCCATCCTGCCTCTGGTCAAACACCCGCTCAATTACCTTATGCATATCGTACACCTTGCTCGGGTTAGCGGGAACAACATCACCAAGCGATGAATCTATACGGTCCGGCTTATCTCCCCAATCAACCTTTTTTAGTCTTTCCCGGTTACTCGACGGCAGATAACCTAACAGTTCCCTTATCGCCTGAAAACACTCCTCTTCACTATTTTCAGACCGGCAAGCCACTCCCGCTTTTCTCTGCACAACGGTAGCCCCGCCAAGCTCGTCCTCGCTGACCTCCTGCCCCATCACCACCTTAACCACCCTCGGCCCGGTGATGAAGGCATGGCTTATCCCCTGAACCATAAATATAAAGTCCATCAGGGCCGGGGAGTACACCGCCCCCCCGGCGGTCGGCCCCAGGATAGCACATATCTGAGGAATTACCCCTGAAGCCATTGTATTCCGGAAAAACATGCCGCTGTAAAGAGCCAGAGAATCCACACCGTCCTGAATTCTGGCTCCCCCGGAATCGTTTATCCCGATAACGGGACAGCCGGCTCTCGTGGCACTATCCAGAATGCGACAAATCTTCTTGCCATGAATCTCGGATAGCGTACCCCCCATGCTGGTAAAGTCCTGGGAGAAGATATACACCTTCCTGCCCTCGATTTCCCCGTAGCCGGTAACCACACCATCTGCCGGCACCCCTTTATAAGCCGTGCTTCGGCTCTTAGCAAACATCCCGATCTCACGAAATGTCCCCTTATCCAGCAACCTGTCTATTCGCTCTCGTGCCGTCAGCTTACCCTGCTTCTTCTGTCTTTCCACACGCTCCTTGCCACCCATCCCCTTCGCCTCGGCACGGCGTTTCTCCAGCTCAGCCAGTTGTCTCTTCTTTATTTGATTGCCTTCAACCATTTAATACTCCATTATTTCTACTTAATCTAGCTGCTTATTTATACTCGTAGAATCCTTTCCCCGTTTTACGCCCCAGCCAGCCGGTAGCCACCATCTTTCTCAAAATGACCGGGGGGGCATACAGGGGGTCTTTAAGTTCCTCAAATATAGCATTAGCTATATATAAGACAGTATCCAGACCAATAAGGTCAGCTAAAGTTAATGGCCCCATTGGGTGACCTAAACCCAATCTTACCCCGGTATCAATATCTTCCTTGGTAGCACCACCAGTTTCCAGCATGCGACAAGCAGCCAGCATAAAGGGTAGTAGCAAGCGGTTCACAATAAAGCCGGGGGTATCCGGGGCAACAATGGTGGTCTTCCCTATAGACCTGCCAAATTTCTCACCCGCCTTAAGGGTCTCATCACTGGTGATAATGGTCTTTACTATCTCCAGCAGCTTCATACTGGGCACCGGATTAAAGAAGTGTATCCCCAGCACCTTTTCTGGCCTGGTAGTAGCTGTAGCCATATCAGTAATAGACAGGCATGAGGTATTGCTGGCAAGAATGGTATCCTCAGGACAGATTTTATCCAGCCCGGCAAATATCTTCTTCTTCAAATCCATATTCTCAACGGCAGCTTCGATTACCAGGTCGCAATCAGCAAGGCCTCCGGTATCAGTGGTGCCCTTGATGCGAGCCAATGTAGCCTCTTTCTCCTCCTGAGAAAGCCTGCCCTTCTTTACATTCCTGGTTAAAAACGAACTGATCGAAGCCAGTCCCTTATTCAAAAGCTCGTCATTTATCTCCGAGGCCACCACCTCATAGCCTGACTGAGCACAGACCTGTGCGATACCCGAGCCCATCAATCCACAACCAACTACTCCAACCTTCTTGATTTCCATACCGCTTTATCCCTCTTTATCTAATCAGCTCATTTTGCCTTGAAGACGGGTTTCCTCTTCTCCGCGTAGGCGGTAATCCCCTCGTTAAAGTCTTCGGTGCCGAGAACACGGTTAAACAAGACACCCTCCAGCCGCAAGCCATCTTCCAGGGTCATACTGCTCCCCCGCACCATCGCCTCCTTCGCTGCCCGTACCGCCAGAGGCCCCGCCTGGCAGATAGCCTCAGCCCACTCCCTGGCTACCGGCATGACCTGCTCCTGCGGAACAACCTTGTTTACCAAGCCTATGCGATACGCCTCCTGGGCATCTACAGGCCTTCCCGTAAGTAATAGCTCAGCCGCTTTACACCAGGGAAGCATCCGCGGCAACCTCTGTGTGCCCCCCCAACCCGGTATCACCCCTAAACTTACCTCCGGCGTGCCGAAGCGAGCCTTCTCCGAGGCTATCCTTATATCGCAAGCCAGGGCGATTTCCAGCCCACCACCCAGCGCCATCCCATTAATCGCCGCAATAAGCGGCTTCCACACATCCAACCCACGCATTATGCTGGGTGGTAATGCCTCAGGCTGATCACGATGCTCCCGGGCAAAGGGCAGTATATCTTTTATGTCGGCACCAGCCGAAAAAGCCCTTGTCCTGGCACCGGTGATGATACCAACCCATAGCTCAGGGTCATCCCGGAACTCTACCATTCGCTCATGTAGCTCCTGGAAGATCTGCACATTCACCATATTAAAGGCCTCAGGCCGATTAATGGTAAAGATAGCAATCCTGCCCTCTTTTTTATAATCAACAGGCATAATTAGCCTCCTCAAGCGAGCCCCAAGACCTAAATTCTAACAGGGGCTCTGGTTACCGTCAAGGCAGAATAGAGTTGACAGTCATTAGAAGAAATGATATAGTGTCGGCTAATAAGATAAAAATTGAATATATCTCTCCGAGCCCACCCTCCTAAAGGTGAACCCAAGGAGATGGGCCGATAGGGTGTTACTGGAAACGGTAGTGCCTCCCGTGTTTGAAAAGGAGAGCTTGCCTAGCGGCGCTTATGTGGCTATTTTAGGCACCTCCTTTCGAGGTGCCTTTTTTTATACCTAAATAGTACTGGCAGGAGGTAACCTTTGAGCAGGAAATGGCTGGCGGCTAACAGGATGACCTTTACCTTCATTCTACTGGGGTTGGTTATTTGCCTATTTATCATCGTGCCCCTGATTAAGATGATAGCCGCCTCTGACCCGACCATACTGCTTGATACCCTGCTCGACCCACAGGTCATAAGCGCTATCTGGCTTGGCCTTTATGCCGCTATCATAGCTACCGTGGTGGGCTTTTTCCTCGGCGTCCCCCTGGCTTACCTCCTGGCCCGCACCGAATTTCCCGGCAAGAAACTGCTTGAGGGGCTCATTGACGTGCCCATTGTAATTCCTCACACTGCAGCCGGCATCGCCCTGCTTTTCGTCTTTGGCCGCAATTTCTGGGCGGGGAAAGCCTTTCACCTTATCGGGATTGACTTTGTCGACTCCACGGCGGGCATTGTTATCGCCATGCTATTCGTCAGCATCCCTTTCTTGATTGACTCGGCTAAAGAGGGGTTTAAAAAGGTAGATGTCAGGCTGGAGAAGGTATCCCGTACCCTCGGTGCCTCGCCCTGGCAAGCCTTCTTCAGGGTCTCCCTCCCCCTAACCTGGCGGAGTATTCTGTCCGGCGGCATAATGATGTGGGCCAGGGGGATAAGCGAATTCGGTGCCGTAGTCATTCTGGCCTATCACCCGATGATAGCCTCCACCCTGGTCTTCGAGCGTTTTGAAACCTATGGTTTAACCTACTCACGGCCGATAGCCGTGATCCTTATCATAACATGCCTGATCATTTTCATCGGTCTCAGAGCTATAGTCCATCGAGGTGAGAAAACATGATACGGATAAAGAACCTATATGTCGACCTGAAGGACTTCCGGTTGCAGGATATTAATCTGGCGGTAAGCGAGGGTGAGTATTTCATTATCCTGGGTCCTACCGGGGCGGGTAAGACAGTACTGCTGGAATCCATCGCCGGTCTATATCCCATCAAGAGCGGGGAGGTATGGCTCAAAGGCAGGGAGGCAACAAGACTTGAGCCAGAAAAAAGGGGTATCAGCATCGTCTACCAGGACCACGTCCTGTTCCCTCACCTCTCGGTGAAGGATAACATCACCTTCGGCTTGAAACTGCATAAACAGACCAAGGAGGAGACCAAGGCAGCACTGGACTGGGTAGTTGAGCTGCTGGGCATCTCTCACCTGCTGAACCGCAAGCCCGACACACTGAGCGGCGGTGAGCAGCAGAAGGTGGCTCTAGCCAGGGCACTGGGTATCAAACCCGAGGTGCTGCTCCTTGACGAACCGCTCAGCGCTCTCGACCCGGAAACCCGAGAAGGGGTGCAGAAAGAACTCCGCCGTCTCCACAACCAGTTAAAGGTAACCACCATCCATGTTACCCACGATTTTGAGGAGGCAATTGCCCTGGGTGACCACATTGCCGTCCTGGGTGAGGGGAGTATAAAGCAGGTAGGCACCCCGGAGCAGATATTCCGCCAGCCTAACTCTGAGTTTATTGCCCGCTTTGCCATGGCACGGAATATCTTCACCGGCGAGGTAATAGGCAGAGACAACGGAAGCGCTACCTTCCGCACCAAAGGCACAGAGCTGGCGGTGGTGACCGACTTCCGGGGTAAGCTACACGCCTCGGTGCGCCCGGAGGATATCCTTATCTCTAACGAGCCGCTTCAGTCAAGCGCACGTAACTGTTTTGGCGGCACTATCACCAATATCGCCGATAGAGGTTCTACTCTATACCTCACGGTGAACCTGCCCCCGGATTTTATCTGTCTGGTTACCCGCCGCTCCTTTGAGGAAATGGAGCTAGCCGAAGGCAAGAAGGTCTATATCACATTTAAGGCAACCGCCATCCATATCTTCTAGCCGGAAAATTAGGTAAAGGAGGTGATGAACCATGAAAGACTAAAACCCGGCTTTAACTGACAGCAGCCAATCTAACTTCAGGAAGGAGAATGTATTTTAACATGAAAACCAGAATAATCATCTTTACTCTAGCCCTTTTGTTAATATTAAGCCAGGTAGTAGGTTGTACCGAAGCGGCAACAACTGGTGAAGAGCTATCCGGCACACTCCCCATATTTAACGCCGGTAGCCTGACCGCACCCTTCGAGCAAATAAGCGAAGAGTTTAATAAGATTCATCCGGATGTGGAGATATTGGCTGAAGCGGCGGGTAGCGCCACCACTATCCGCAAGGTTACCGAGCTGGGTAAGGAGTGCGGAGTAATCGGCTCTGCTGACTACCTCCTCATCCCCGAGCTCATGTTCACCGAGTATGCCGACTGGTACTTAATATTTGCCTCAAACGAGATGTGCCTTTGCTACACGGATAGCTCCCAATTCGCCAGCGAAATAACCAGCGACAACTGGTATGAAATCCTGCAGAGAGAGGGGGTAACCTACGGTCGCAGCGACCCTGACCAGGACCCATGTGGCTACAGGACCCTGATGGTCTGGCAACTAGCTGAAGAGCATTACGGCGAAGCCGGCATATACGATAGTCTATATGGATCCACTGGAGACCTGATGCGCCCGAAATCCGTGGAGCTTATTGCCCTCCTTGAATCAGGTGACCTGGACTATGCCTTTGAGTATTCTTCCGTAGCACAGCAGCAAAACCTGAAATATGTTGAGCTCCCGCCAGAGATAAACCTTTCTGATGTTGACTTCGAGGACTTCTATGCTCAAGCCGAGGTCGAAATCGCAGGCACGGAGCCCGGCGAGACGATTGTGATGATTGGAAAACCCATCGTCTATGGGGTCACCATACCCAAGAACTCCCCCTGCCCAGAGCTGGCCATCGCCTGGGTCGATTTCCTGCTGAGCGAACAGGGAATGGATATCATTGAGGCAAACTACCAAACACCGATTATTCCGGCAAAAACAAACGATAAAAGCAAACTGCCCAATGAATTAAGGAAATATGTTACGGAGTAACTAGACCCTGGAGAGATTAAAAAGACAGGCAGAATTGACAGCTCAGTTTAGATTATGCTACATTCTGCTGGCTGGCAGCGTAGCTCAGGGGTAGAGCAGGGGACTCATAAGCCCTTGGTCGGCGGTTCGAATCCACCCGCTGCCACTTTTTAATTTCTTCCCGGATTAAACCCATTATTTCATACTTTCCTCTACATTCCTTGCCTCGCCAATGTTTTTAAGTAATAATAAGCTGACTAAAAAACGAATGCTAGGTGTAAAGCGTGTTTAAATCAACTAAAGCCATACTGAATAAAAGTCGCCGCATCGACAGGAGCCTAGGACGATACGCTGAAGCATTATCTCGTTTTCTCTGGCCGTGGCGAGAATTATGGCTTCTAATAGTTATCGGCCTACTCGCTATCCTTGACTTCACAAGTACTTATGCCTTATTGGAACTAAGCGGTAAGAACAATTTCTATGAAAGCGGCCGACTCGCTATCTGGGCATTAGAGATAGGAGGATTTCCCTTTTTATTTGTGGTTGATATTGCTGCGGCTGGAGTTATATCACTCGCTGCATTTACCGCACGACACCTCTATATCAAATACGGGTTTAGAGATTATGGACGTGCTGCCTTTGTGTTCTTACTTACGCCTTATATTATCATGACAGCATTTGCCATTATCAATAATATTATTCTGCTATTGCGTTAAACTGTTCTTGGTCGGCGGTTAGAATCCACCCGCTGCCGCAATTTCATCTATAATTGCTGATTTCGCCTTTTACGTATTAGCCTCATGATTCCCGATACGAAATTCATTCCAGGTACTTTTTCAATGTAGGACCTGTAATCATCACCGAACTTCTTGATTAGTCGCTTGTCTTCTTCTCTACAACTCATGTAGAGGACTACTATACCTATCACTCCGAGTACCCCGAATAGCCAGTGTGGGTACCATAAAAAAGTGGTTAGAAATATTGCGTAAATACCACCGGTATACTGCGGATGCCTGACGATGGCATATATACCTGTGTCTACTAGTCGAGTAGTATGGACAAATGATTTACCTTTGGTAACACCACCCCTACGTGGAAACATGACAATGGGAGCCATTACCAACACCATGCCGAATACTCCCACTACACAACCGATGATAAATAACGCCGGGTATGATTCTACTTCTATAACACCCGTTAAGACGAGGGGATTGGCCGGAAAACAGACAATGCCCAGGATAGTTATAAGTGTACTCCAGAGTATATTGCTTCTGGATGTGCGTGCCTTTGGCATTGTTGCCCTCCAATCCATGTGTTTCTTTAACAGCAGACCGATTAGATACCCGTTATATATGTTGTGAATGTCTATCCTGCCACCACCAGGGGTAACCGATAAGGCTTATATGTAATAGCATAATAACCAACCAGGAATCCACCCGCTACCACTTTTTTTGAGCCTTAATCAGCCTCCATCTCATCTTCATACAAAACAATTTCTTCCTGGCCCTCTCCCATTTTCACCGTGTAAATAACGAAAACCTCACCCGCGTTTGGCCTTATCCAATAATAATCCGCCACGATACCACTTTGACCGGCATACCGCTCTACAGCAGAACCCCTTGCCGACAGCGCCTGACCCTTAACTGGCCTGGCTATAACCCTCTCCCCTATCTTATACCTAGACTCCATCGAATCACCCCAACAAATGTGCCATTAACAGTATGCTTGTGTATACTCTGATGTGTATACTTTTGTCAAGTAGAAGGTTGTCATTTCCCAATCATTTCGGCTGGCAACAGGCTACGACAAAATAACTAAATTCGTCCGTCCAGACAATACCTAACACCTGAAAACTAAGTCCATAAATTACATATTTAGAGCCGCCGTATGGTAAAATGGGTAAGTTCATCGTTATCCATTGACCCCACCCCTCAATGATAAGGAGCAAGGTAATCTAAATAGATAGGAAATATCGAAAATGACCGCTATTTTATCCAAGCAGGATATCCAGAGGTTACTACAGCAGGAGCCACCCCTAATAGAAGATTACATTAACCTCGAGGAACAGGTTCAGCCTAATGGGATTGACTTTACCCTGCGCGAGGTAGCCCTGCTACAGTCATCGGGGAAGATAGCAGTTCAAAATAACCAGAGGATGGTATCCGATCTATCTCCACTGGCCTTTGACGGATTGGGCTTTATTGACCTGGTACCCGGTAGTTATATCGTTACCTTTAACGAGATTGTCCATATGCCCAGAAATGTTATGGCGCTGGCCCTGCCCAGGTCAAGCCTGCTCCGCTGCGGTGCTACCATACACACCGCAGTATGGGATGCCGGCTACTCCGGCCGTTCCCAGTCCCTGATGGTAGTCCATAACCCGCAGGGATTTCGCTTGCAGAGGGACGCCAGAATTGTACAGCTTGTTTTCTTTCAGCTAACCCGGGAGACAGAAGGTTACCGAGGGGTTTATCAGGGAGAGAACATATAGGACCTGCGGAGTTAGCTCCGGCTACCGGGTTAACAATTACCTTGGCAGGCAGCCCTGACAAATAAATCAACCGCTTATTAATCCAGATAGCTTATCCGGGACGAAGGCCTTTTCTTTATGTCAACCTCTATGCCAGCCTCTTTGAATAAGCCTATAAAGGCATCATCGTTATATTTACCAAAGCTTACATAGCTCTTTATCTTGGCGTTCACCAGCATCTTGGCACAGAGAATACACGGGGTATGTGTGGCATAGATGGTGCCCCCTTCAAGGCTAACACCATGGAGACCGGCCTGTATAATTACATTCTGCTCAGCATGAATGCCCCGGCATATTTCATGCCTCTCCCCCGAAGGTATGCCCTGTTCATCCCGCAGACAGCCAAGCTCAAGGCAGTCCTTAAGACCGGAAGCGGCTCCGTTATAGCCCGTAGCCAGTATATGTTTATCCCTCACCGCTACCGCTCCCACATGGTGCCGGCGGCAGGTAGAGCGTTCAGCCACTACTGAGGCTATCTTCAAAAAATACTCGCCACTACCCGGTCTGGTCAATCTCCCCCCCTTAATCTGGAAATAATCCCTTTCACTTCTTTCTTCAGCTCTTTCAAAGAAGATTCGTTTATGATGGTAAAGTCAGCCATAGCAATAGGCCCACCCTTGTTAACATTCTCCACCTCCGCCTTATCCCGACTAGCCGCTTCTTCCAATGTCAGCCGCCGGTTTGACCTGCCGGCCAACCTGGCATACCTCGTCTTCGGTGACGCCCAAACAGCGACTACATAAAAATCATCACCGCAATATTTTTTTAGAAAGGTATATTCCTCCCAGGAGTAGAGCCCATCAATCACCACGTCAGACTGCTTGCGGGCTAAATCAATCCTGGACAGATTCAACATAGCGTAAGCCGACATCCCATACTCTTTCCTCAGCAGCTCCCTGAGCTTGCGCTCATTCGCCTCGGTCAGCTCTAAGCCCCTCTTCCTCACCTCCTCATCGGTTACATCGCCAAACCTTATTCTGACAAAGCCGTTTTCCTCAAAGAATCCGGCTACTTCCGACTTGCCAGCGCCGGCCATACCCACAATTGAAACCACCTTCATACTTTACACCTTAGTGGGCTTCATTATAGAGAAATACATACCGAATAACAACCTGTGCTATAATTCAAACTGAATTCCGCCGGATAAAAATAAAATGACCAGAATTAATCTAGCCAGCCAGATTGAAAAACAGCTGCCCTCCGAGTTAGTTACCTTCACCCAGAGGGCAGGCAAGGTTGCTGCCAGCCAGGGAAAGGGGCTTTACCTCGTCGGCGGGGTAGTCCGCGACCTGCTTCTAGGACAGCCTAATTTTGACCTTGATTTTGTGGTTGAAGGCAACGCCATAGAGCTGGCACAGCACTTGGCCGGGATTAACCAGGGAAAAATCACCACCCACCCCCACTTCAATACCGCCAAACTGCAGTGGGATAAATGGAGTGCTGACCTGGCTACCGCCCGCTCCGAGACCTACGCCCGGCCCGGGGCACTGCCTACGGTAACACCCGGCTCCATCAGTGATGACCTCTCCCGCCGTGATTTCACCATTAATGCCATGGCTATTGAGCTCAACCCCGGCCGCTACGGTGAACTGATTGACCGGTATAAAGGCAGGGACGATCTTGACCATAAGCTCATCCGCATCCTGCACGAAAAGAGCTTCATTGATGACGCCACCCGTATCTGGCGCGGCCTGCGCTACGAGCAACGGCTGGATCTTCAACTGGAACCAGCTACCCTCAATCTGCTCAAACGAGATATACCCATGCTGGATACCATCAGTGGTGACCGAATACGCTACGAGCTGGAATGCATATTAAAGGAGGTACACCCCGAGAAGGTCCTGCGCCGTGCCGAAGAACTGGGCGTGCTGCCCAAATTGCCCTCATCCCTGAAGGGCAACGGCTGGCTGGCGGAAAGATTCGAGCAGGCACGAAAGATAAACTCACCCGGTCCGCCACCGGTTGGGCTCTACCTCGCCCTTCTGGTTTATCCCCTGAATAATGAAGAGACTGAGGCACTGATTTCATTTCTCAGATTACCCAAGCTATCAGCCCAGACCCTCCGGGATACCATTGACCTTAAAGCTAAACTCCCGGCACTGGCTAACCCCGAAATCGAGCCAAGCCGTATTTACCACCTCCTCCACGGCTACAACCCAACGGCAATTACCGCCAACTCATTAGCCAGCGAATCTCCGGTGGCCCGCCAGCACACTCAGCTATTCCTGAAAAAGCTGCGCCACGTCAAGCCAGCCCTCACCGGCAACGACCTGCAAAAAATGGGTATAGCCCCCGGCCCCCGGATGAAGGAAATACTGCAGCGCCTCCACGATGCCCGGCTGGACGGAAAGGTAACCAGCAAGCAGGGTGAGGTGGAGATGGTGAAGGGCTAGTATCTTACACTAAAGCCGGGGTAGCTTCCGGTGTATTTTGACCAGCAGGTTACTACCCTTTCCACCCTGGCTGCCAGCGGTCCCATCTCAAGGGAACCAATTAGCCTTTCCAGCTGCTTTCTTTCCCCCTCAGCCTGAACCTCCACTGCTTCCCCATCGGGTAGATTTCGCACATAGCCGCTCAGTCCCAGCTTCGCAGCCTGCCTAGAGGCAAAGGCACGGAAGAAGACACCCTGAACATGCCCATACACCACTACCCGAACCGAGGCTAAGTCAGCCATCATTCACCCACCAGAGGCGCCTCTTCTCCAGAACGAGGGGTATAACTGGAAGTTGTCACCAGGCCAGAGCTTCTAGCTCCCCGGTGCCATAAAGCCGCTGGTAAGCCGCTATCTGTCTTACTCCTCTTCTTTCCGCTTCCTCTCCTTCTTAACCACTTCCACAGTTATCGGAGGTGGTAAGATAGTAGCCGCTGATACCTTCTTGGTATCCTTTTTGGACTTCTTGGGTTCTCTATGTCTGTAATCTCGTCTTCCCATAATAACATCTCAATCCGAGTATTATTAATTAAAGTTTAGCAAAGAGAGGCTACTCATGTAAAGCTGGCTTAAAGTTGTTCTAAAGCGGCGCGGGCAGCTTCGGTCTCAGCTAACTTCTTATTTTTACCCGAACCCTTCCCCAGCACAGTACCACCGACCCTTACCTCAACGGTAAACCTACGGTCATGGTATGGGCCGGCTGCCTCTACCAGACGGTAGGTAGGTGCCCGCTGCTCCCTGGCTTGGATAAGCTCCTGAAGTCGTGATTTATAATCAACCCTTGCTCCCTGGCTGGCTACCCTCTGTAGTTCCTTATCAAACAGCTTTAGAATAACCTTCCCAGTGATAATTGAGCCCTGGTCAAGGAAAACAGCAGCTATCATCGCTTCTAATGCTCCAGCCAGATTAGCTGGCTTACGCCGGCCGCCACTTGTCTCCTCACCCCTCCCCAGAGAGAGATAGTCGCCAAGCCCAATGCTTCTAGCCACACGGGCTAGAGTACTTCCGCGAACCAGAGCCGCACGGAGTCTGGTCATTTCCCCTTCAGCGGAATGAGGGAAATCCTGATATAACTTTTCAGCAACAATAAGACCTAAAACAGCATCGCCCAGAAATTCGAGCCTTTCATTAGAGGCCGGGGCGACGTCAGGGTTCTCATTAACATAGGAGCTGTGAACCAGGGCCTGCTCCAGCAGGGATGGGTCGTTAAAGGAGATGCCCAAGGCCTGCTGTAAAGCAGCTAAATCAGCCAAAGCCGTAATTTCCTTTCTCAAACAATCCCGCAGTTCAGCATAAACGGTTAAGCTAGCTGTGTCAAATAATCCTATATTGCTACGGGTATAGCTTTGTGCTATATTATTTAGGTATGCTGGGGAATAGTCTAGTGGTAGGACAGCGGACTCTGAATCCGTCAGGGAAGGTTCGAATCCTTCTTCCCCAGCCAGATTTTTGGCGACTCGTTTTGATATGTGG
>Ga0265594_1001175_pt1 | contig 20630 bp, 26 predicted proteins | sample saktaG_11_FD_190147 | JGI IMG/M metagenome (GOLD analysis project Ga0265594, IMG submission 190147) | Saline water microbial communities from Sakinaw Lake, British Columbia, Canada - sak_2011_5_24_80m | ecosystem: Environmental > Aquatic > Non-marine Saline and Alkaline > Saline ... | reverse complement strand
CTGGGAATAATATTCTATCAGGGATAATAAAATGCTTTAGATCATAAACAAAAATTGGAATTAAGAATAATGAATAAAGAATAATGAATAAGAACTCATAATTCATGATTCCTGATTCATGATTCAAAATCGCGACAAACAGAATTGCCGTTGCTAATTCTACTAACGGATATTGAATCGAGATATGTTTGCTACAGTAACGGCATCTTCCTTGCAAAAATAAATAGCTAAAAATTGGAATTAGATCCAGCCAAGATAAAGTATGCCTACATTCAGGACAGAATGAACGACCACGTAGGGGCGAGGTTTTCTCGCCCTTTCGATTATCGGGCGGGAGAACCCCGCCCCTACATTTCAATTCCAAACGATAAACTACGCAATTCAAAAAACTCCCAATAAACAGCCCAAAAATAAAAACAATGATATTATGCATTACTCTATTATACAAAATTTATTTTAAAATAACAAAAAAGTGACCGAGTCACTTTCGCTAAAGTGACTCGGTCACTTTTCAGAAATTATGGGCAGGTGGTGGATATCAAAATGCTTTCGCAGGTTTCTATCCCAGTTAGTTCTATTTTTTTAGAAGCTCCTTCCCAGTCAACACACCAGCAATCTGCCTCACCTAAGGTGGAAATAACGGCAAAGGCCTCATCGGTACTGTTACAACTAACGGTTCCCCCCTGAGAAGCTATGTATAATTTCAATTTCCCAAAATTACCATCGCTAGATAAGGTGATGTCTGCTGGATCACAGACCCCATCATAGCTAGCAACATTAATCCTTAAAAATTCGGCTGACTTAACAACTTCTATTAAAGACGACTTAATGGTTGTTTCTTTTGCCCTCTTTTTATTATCGCCTAAAGCAACTAAAACGATAACTGTCATTAAGCCAATAACAGCGATAACAACTAATAACTCTATCAAAGTGAAACCAGCCCCGCGTTTTACGGGGCTGAAGACACTACTTTTTTTCTTTTTTAAGAAAAAATCAAACATTAAATCTTTATGGACAAACAGTAGCAACGCCCAAACCAGAACTACATGTTCCTGTGGTTTGTTTTGACGTTCCGTTACTATCAACACAGTGATAATCACCAGTAGTACCTACCAATTGAGCACATGCTGCCCAAGCGGCCGCAGCATCGTTACATGTCATTGCTGATCCATGTCCCGTAATAGCAGTGCTAATTCTTGCTCCACCATTAGCACCAGTATTAGCACAAAAACCAGCATAACTTTCACTATTGTCTGTAGCAAACATTTCGGCTGATGCCCTTAGGCCGGCTAGTTCTGCTTTGATGGCGGAATCCTTTGCCTTGTTTCTAGCTGTTCCAAGAGAGACCAACACGATAGAAGCTAAAATACCAATGATAGCGATAACAACCAATAATTCAATTAAAGTAAAACCTTTTTTCATTTTATTTTCGGTTAAAAAATTTTATAATCGACCTTTCAAATTATGTATTTCTATACACCTATTTTAATTATATCATAATAACAAATAGTCAACCTGTGAATAACTACATCATGCCTCCAGAATACAATGGCATTAGGACAGCTCCCATCAATCCAGCAACGACACCACCTAATAAAATAATAAAGATTGGCTCTAAAAGACGGACAAAAGTATCTAAACTTCTTTCAACATCTTTCTCATAAAAATCAACAACATTTAATAATGATTCATCAACAGAGCCAGTTTTTTCTCCAGCAATTATCATTTGAAAAAACAAAGGAGAAATAACATCTGGATATTTTTCCAAAACAGAACTCATTGGCTCTCCTCTTTTAACTCCATCTCTTGTTTTAAAAATAACCTCTTTATAATAATTATTACCGACAACTTCTCCGGTGATAGTTAAGGCTCCAACTATTGGCAAGCCACCTGAGATAAGAGTAGATAAGTTTAAAGCAAAACGAGAGAGATAAAGTTTTCTAAGAAATCCTTTTAAAATAGGTATTTTGAGAAAAAGGCGATCAAAAAAATCCCTACCAAATTCACTTTTAGCAAATTGGATAAGACCACCAACAACACCTCCCAGAACCAACAAAACAAGCCACCAGCTGGTTTGTAAAAAATCTGAAAAAGCCATAACTATTTTTGTGAGCATCGGTAATTCTTGACCTGATCCCTCTAATACTTCGGCTAATTGAGGAATAACATAAATCATTATTATTCCAACTACTGCGATAAAGACAATTACAACAAAAATAGGATAAATCATAGCCCCCCTTATTTTTGAACGAAAAGCGTCTTCTTTTTCTAGATAATCAGCTAGATGCAAGAATATCTCACTTAACTTGCCAGAAACCTCTCCCGATTTAATCATATTGATATAAAAAGGGGAGAATAATTTTGGATAAAGAGAAAAAGATTTAGAGAGAGTACTTCCCCCCTCTACTTCTTCAGCAATTTTTAATATGGCATCTTTGAACTTGTGCTTTTTTGTCTGTTTGGCAATAGTTTTTAGCGTTTCAACAATAGGAACTTTTGACTTGATCATTATGGCTAATTGCCTTGAAAAAATAACAATATCTTTTTTAGTAATTATTTCCAAAAGACCAACTTTTTGAGCATAAAAAGGCATACTTGCCTCTTCTAGAATAGTCACATAAAGACCATGTGACTTTAACACCTTAAAAGCGGAATCTCTTGTAGAGGCCTCAACAACTCCTGTTTTTATATCGCCCATCTTAGTTCGGGCTTGATAATTGAATTTCATATTATCTTTTTACTAAGCTTCTTAATTCCATTGGGTTGAGTGAATAATTTTGAGCAACATCCATGGCAATTTCTTTAGCTCTTACCAAATCAGCTAAATATCTATTAAGAGAAATCATTCCTATCTCACTTGATGTCTCAATTACCATAGGTAATTCATGTACTTTATTCTCTCTTATTAGATTAGAAACGGCTGGCGTATTAAGCATTATTTCACAAGCCGGAATAAGACCTCCATTAATTCTTGGTACTAGCCGTTGAGAAATTATTCCTACTAAAGAGCCCGATAATTGAGCTCTTATCTGGTCTTGTTGTTCTCCCGGAAAACTATCAACAATCCTATGAACGCTTTGAGAAGCTGAATTAGTATGCAAGGTGGCAAATACTAGATGACCCGTTTCAGCGGCAGTAATGGCTGTTGAAATTGTTTCCGAATCTCTCATTTCCCCGACCATAATCACATCTGGATCTTGACGAAAAGTTGATTTTAACGCTTTGCTAAAACTCATTGTGTCATGACCTAATTCTCTTTGGTCAATTAAAGCTCTATCATCTTTAAAAACATACTCAATAGGATCTTCAATAGTAATAATATGAACTGGCTTAGTGTGATTCAACTCGTCAATCATGGCCGCCAAAGTGGTTGATTTCCCTTGACTTGAAGGTCCAGTAATTAAGACGAATCCTTGAGCTGGTCTTATAAACTCATGAGTAATAGCCGGCATGCTCAACTCTTCAATAGTAGGAATTTTATCTGTTATATAACGCAAAGCACAAGAAATAGACCCTCTTTGAAAAAATATATTCACTCTAAATCTAGCTTTATCTTCAAAATTATATGAAAAATCAATTTCCTTATTAGCTAGAAACCTTTCTTGTTGGACATCAGTCATTAGCTCGAAAGCAAGACTTTTAGAGTCCTCTTGAGTAAGTTCCCTTCTTCTGACTAAGCTAATTAGTCGTCCTCCTATACGTAAAATAGGTGGATGCCCAACTGAAATATGAAAATCAGAGGCCTTTTGTTGTAAAACCGTTTCTAATAACTCTTTTAATAAATCTTTATAATTCATATTATTTTCTTTATTTCTTCTATTACTTCACTTGGAGTATAGTGAGCTTTGACTAAATATTTTGCAGCTCCCATCTTTATGCCTTTTTCAACTTCATCTTTCTCTCCAAGATTAGATAAAATTACTACTTTAATGTTTTTTGTTTTTTCGTCAGAATGAACCTTCCTTAAAATCTCCCAGCCATTGAAATTGGGCAAAACAATATCCAAAAGCATCAAATCGGGTATTTCATCTTTTATTTTTCTTAAAGCCGTATCACCGTCTTCAGCAACGCTAACAGCATATCCTGCTTCTTTTAGTTTTATTGTATAGATATCGATCAAGAATGGATCGTCTTCTACTAATAGTATTTTCTTCATAATTTTGTTTATTACTTTTCTTCGGCGACACGAAGAATTTCCTCGAGAGAGGTTAAGCCCTTTAATACTTTTAGGACACCATCTTGTTTCATGGTAATCATCCCTTGTCGATTAGCTTCTTTCTTAATTTCCATCTCAGACGGCTTGACTAGAATTAAATTAGCTAGCTCGTCAGTCATCTCAAGAACTTCATAAATTCCAATTCTCCCCAAATAGCCAGAACTACACCTCTTGCATCCTTTTGGTTTATAAATCTCTATCTCTTTCGGAATATCTAATTCTTTACGACTATTTTCTGGAATCTCGCTTATGGTTTTTGTGACCATTGCTAACATCTGTGGATTTGGCTTTACTTTCTCTCTGCAATGAATGCAAAGTTTTCTTATTAATCGCTGACCTATAATTATATTTAAAGTTGGAGGAAGTAAAAATGGCTTAATACCCATATCAACTAATCTTGGAATAGCACCTGCCGCATTAGAAGTATGCAAAGTGGAAAGTAAAACATGACCTGTTAAAGATGCATGAACAGCCAATAATGCTGTTTCCTCATCTCTAATCTCACCAACCATTAATATATCAGGATCTTGCCTTAGGGCAGAACGCAAACCATTAGCAAAAGTATAATCAATTTCTGGTCTTACCTGTGATTGATTAACTCCTTCTATAGAATATTCAACTGGATCTTCTAGAGTTAAGATATTAACCTCTTCTTTATTAAATACACCCAGAACAGCATAAAGAGTTGTTGATTTACCCGATCCGGTAGGACCAACAGCTAAAATCATTCCAAATGCCTTTTTAAAAGATCTCTTAACAACCTCCAAATTTCTTCCGGTCATTCCTAATTCTTCAAAGTCAACCTTTCTTTGTTCGGGATCTAGTATTCTGATAACAACTTTTTCACCTAAATTAGTTGGTAAAGTAGAAATTCTGAAATCAATATTACGATCAGCGATTTTAGCTGAAAAACGACCGTCTTGCGGAATTCTTGTTTCATCTATTTTTAAAGTAGCTAGGATTTTAATTCTGGCAACAATCGCTGGCAATGTCCTTAACGGCAAGAATATACTAGCATGCAATATACCGTCTAGGCGAAACCTGACTCTTAATTTCTCTCTTCCTGGTTCAATATGAATATCCGAGGCACTCCCGTCAACAGCATGCCTTAAAATAACAGCTACTACTTTTGAGATAGGTGCCTCCTCAACGATTCTTTCAAGCTCGCTTGGAGTTACTACTTTTCTTCTCTCACCACCATGTTCTTTTTTAAGATCCACTTCCAGCTCTTCCAAAGCCATCTTCACTTCCTTCTTTAAGCTTTTATATCTTTTAAAGATCTGCTCAAAATTTGAAATCGTAAGTAAAAAAACTTTGTAATTAAAACCATTCTGACGAGCTAAAAATTCTAATGCCTCTCGTGCTTTTAAATCTTCTGGGTAAACCATTCCCACTTCTAGCTTGTTTTCATCCCTTACCAGAGGAATCATTTTATAATACTTAGATGATTCTTCTGGAATTGTTTCTAACGCTTTTAAAATAATATCATCGGGGGAAAATGTTTTCAAGGGAACTTTAACGATTTCGCTTTTTAATCCAAACAAAAAATCTTCCGAGACAATTTTTTCTTCTAAAATAATTTCTTCTTCTCTTTTGCCAGAAGTTTTAATTTCGTATTCCAAAGCAGTCGCCCTGGATTTCTCCAATACCTTCTTTTTTACTAACGCATTAATTAATGACATATCAACATAAATTTATAAGGCGTGTTTTTCTCTTGTAGGGGCGGGGTTTCCCCGCCCATTCTATTGTGAAATGTTAATCTCTTTGGATAGGGCGAGGAAACCTCGCACCTACCTCTCTCTATATTATTTATTGCAATTATACCATGTATGTGATTAGGCATTACTATGTTCAATATTGAGATTTAATATGGTAAAAATGGGTTTTCTCGGCCTATTTCTCCTTCATATTCGGGAATTTTTTCAAAGGGCTTCATTTTTTCAAGAAATGGATTTTCCAAAACACTGAAATCAACCTTAATTTCTTTTATTGAAGTAACCGGAGCCATTTCAATAATAACATCTTCTTTTTCTCTAAAAAACCCAAAATATAGCACGCCAGCGATGGTTAACATTACTAACCCAACAATACCTAATAAGTACTTTTGTTTTTGTTTTTGTTTTTTAAATTCATTAGCCATAATATTATTCTTCTATAGTATTTATAAGCATATTATATGATTGAGTTTTTAAATTTATACTATAATTCAATAAATCATCTGCAGAAGAAAGACTAAAAGATTCTACTCCAATTACTCTAGCATTTAAATAAATATCTAATAAAAGACTTTTAAAAGAATCGTAGGAACCAACGGCCGTAGCCGAAAATAGCATATTATTTATATTCCCAGATGACTCCTCTGAAGCACTTTTAATAAAAAGTTGTGAGACATCAAGACCTTCCAAAATTAATCCATTTTGAGACATCACTTTTTGAAAATAATTAGAAAGGGCTGCTATTGACGGTTCAAATGGAAGTGCCGATTCAACAATAGAAATTTGATTAGCATACTCTGATAATCTTTCGGCTACTATTTCTAATTTGGGAAGATATTTTTCTTTGGCTGTAATATCCACATCCTTAATATCAAGTTCTTTTTTCTTAACCGCGTAATCTTGGTATTTTGGAAAAATAAAGAAATAGCTCGCTAAGACCAATAAAATAATAATTACTGCTAAACCGATTGGAATATATTTTTTAAGATTAAACATGTTGTTGTATTATATTTTTGGATCAAAAATTACTGGTTGAAAAATAAATTGGATACCGAAATCAACACCACTTTCTTCAGAAATAGTAACCGAAGATAAATTTATGCTTTGGAACATTGTCTCCTTTTTAAAAACGGCTATTTGCTGTTCAAGAGTTTCAAAACTTTCCGTATTACCCGATAAAGAAACCTGCATCTCCGCAGAGCTAAAATCTAATTGGGAAAACCAAACAGTTGGTAAAGTATTTCTTTCTATTATTTTGAAAACACCAAAAGGGCTTTTGTGCTCATTAATCAATGTTCCAAAGTCAGTTATTTTGTTTTTAATGGGAATTATTTCTGCTTCTTTTTGGAAAATAGCTTGTGTTAAAGACATCGCCGATTCTTCTTTCTCTTTAATTTCTTCACTTATTTTTTTCAAAGTGAGAGTAAAATAAAGGTAACTTCCACCGACAATAATACCCAAGATAACACATATCACTACGCCCATTGTGATTATAAGGGGAATTTTCTTTATTGTTGGTGTTGTTGTTATTTCTATAGCCATAAATTTTTATTCTAGACCCTTTAGGGCTAGACCTATTGCCACCCCATAATAAGGTCCTATATTTTTTAAAGTATTTGTAAGAGTTGCTGATGCTTGAATACCTAAAAATGGATCAGCGATAACAACCGGCTTTTTAATCTCAACAGCTAAAAACTCTTTAAGGCCAGGCATCATAGAAAGTCCACCAGCTATTACAACCTTTTCAACTTCTTTACCTTCCTGAACATAAAAATTACGAAAAGCTTTTTTAGTTTCTTCTAAAATAGATCCTATTAATGGAAGTAAAAGCTCTCTCGTACCTTTGGAGTTTTTTAATTCATCCTTTGGAAGAAGCCCCTCTCTTCTTTTTACTTTTTCTGCCTCGGCATAATCTATATTTAGAGATCTAGATATGATTTCTGTTAATTCTTTGCCAGCGATACTGAAGCTATGACTTATTTTCACAATATTATTTTCTAAAACACTACAAGTTGTACTGGTTGCTCCCATATCTATTAGGCCAATTACTTTTTTGTTTTCTCCCATTCTCGTCACGGATCTAGCCAAAGAAAAAACTTCTGGCTCTAGAAACTTAAGATTCAACATAGCAAGATCAGCTACTCCTCGGTAATGATTAATAACATCGTTAGGAATAGCAACAACTAAAATCTTCAATTCCGTTTTAGATGGCTCTCCTTCAATAACCGACCAGTCCAAAACAACATCTTCTAGGGAAAGAGGAATATATGGTCTAGCCTGATATTTGACTGCTTGCGGAATTTCATCTTCATCCATAATCGGCAAGGTAATACTTGTAAAAAAGCTTCCGAAGTCAGGAATAGAAAAGCAAACATCTTTTGTCTCAATCTCTGCTTCTTTAACAATTTTTAATATATTTTCAGCGATTTCTTTTTTAGACAAATCAACACTATTCTTTTTGAAAGACCTAAACGACTTACTGTTAAAGTGTTCTAATCCTATATCTCCATAATTATCTAAATTATACAGCTCTCCTTTTCTACTAATCTCAACTAGCCTCACAGATGAAGATCCGATGTCTACGCCTAAAAACTTCTTAGGCCTAATCCCAAATAATTTACTAAATTTTCCTAGCATTAATTAATTTTACCATATAATAAAAAAAGCAACAAAAAGCAACATGTGGATAACAAAGTTTTAGAATTTGTAAGTATTTTCTGAACGTCTTTCAATTGTTAGGATAAAAATATCTTTTTTATCTAAGCGGTAAATTATCCGCAAAGATCCTTTACGAACACGAAATATATTATCTCTTCCCTTCAGTTTCTTTACATCAAGACCAGAAAAATTTCGGTTTTGGATTTTCTCTAAAATCAACTTGACCGTATTTTTTTCACGAGAAGTTAATTTACTTAGTGCTTTTTGTATTTTGTCCATTAAAGTCGAGATAATATTTCTTTAATATTAACTCCACCAGTTTTTACTTTAGTGAAATCAATTACTGGTTCCCAAGCATCCATTTCATCAGCAGGAGATATTTTAAAAACAGGTTTTGATTTTCTAAGAACTAAAAAGGACTTCCCCTTATTAATCCGGTTAATATAAATATCTATGTTTTCTCTTAGCTCTTTTAACCCAACAACATTATTAGGCATATTATTTTAAAATTAAAGTATGTTTATCTTAAGTTTATCTTAAGTTTAACTTAATCAAAGCACTCTGTCAACCTTTAATTATCTTATGTTCTTCATCCAAATCTTCGGCTCTACCAAAAATTCTATCAACTTGCTTCTCTGTTTTTATGTGCTTAGCACCCAATCCCAAAATCTTTTCTCTAACAGTATCTATATTATTTATTTTAGCTCTAATTTCAATTTCAATCATATTTTTATTTATTTACTTTATAAATTCTCGTCAAGAAATTTCTTCAATGCTTTGATGTCTTTTATGTCTTTATTGTAATGAAAAGTATTGATACCTACCGATTGGGCACTTTCTACTGCCTCTCCGTTGTGTTCAAAATATATAACATCATCCGCACTTAAATTAAATTGTTTAAGAAGTATCCTATAATATTTTGGATCTGTTTTCTCGGGATTATGCTTTAGAGTAAAAACCTTATACGGCATTTTACCCAAACCAAACCTCTCATATTCCTCGTCATTCGCCCCAGTAAGAATAATCTTTTTATTTGGATATTGCTCAAGCATCTCATACATCTCATTAAAGATTCCCTCATCTTTAATTACAAAAGCATGAATTGCATCTACTAAAATTGTTTTCATAATTTTATTTAATACTTTTTAATCTGTCTTCGAATTTTCCAAGAATTTCTTTTATTGCCTTAATATCCTCTTCTCTAATAATGATATTATTTAAAGTTTGGTTATTTTGAATTTTTCTATCAGCAATAAGCTTATTTAGATGAGCTTGCATTATTATTTTTAAATCTGATACTTTGTCAAGAATCATATTTTTTTCTGAAATTATAAGCTTCTTTATTTTTCTATTCGAAAAAACACCATAGATTGTCCAAATAAGACCAAAGGTGGTTAAAATAATTCCTATTAATGTTAATGTCATATTTTATTAATTTTAAATTAGTCTTTTGTTTAAGAATGCTCTTCCGGAGCCGGATTTTAGATATTTTTCAAATTCAAATGCTTTGTATTTGTCACTAAACGATGCACAGAAAACAAGATTCATTGGCAGTCTACTTTTTGTAGCTGGAACATGTCCTTTACTATGCCTATCTATTCTGTCTTTTAAATCATTAGTGCATCCTACATATGGATGTCCGTTTGAACATTTTAAGATATAAACTTGATGCATATTGGTGAAGCCCTCCTTCGCTGAAGCTTCTTACGAGCTAAGCGGACATTGTCCGCCGTAGCTCGACGAAGCCTCAGCTTCGGCGGGCGAAGGCGGAGGAGGAGAGATTCGAACTCTCGAGTCCTTGCGGACGGCGGTTTTCAAAACCGCTGGAATAAGCCACTATCCGACTCCTCCGTGTGTTTATTTAATTTTGGCGGAGAGGGTGGGATTCGAACCCACAAGTCGCTTGCGCGACACGGGTTAGCAACCCGTTCTCGTGACCGTTTGAGTACCTCTCCAATTAACTTGATTTTAACCATTTTTTCGGTTAAAGTCAATATAAGCTCTATACAAAAACTTCGAAAAAGTTTTTATCGAGCCCGACATAAATTTTTCCAAAATTTGTGTGTATAGGGCCCTCGTAGTTTAACGGATAGAACGATGGCTTGCGGAGCCGTTGATGTAGGTTCGATTCCTGCCGAGGGCACACTTCATTACATTCAGTGTAAACAAAAACTGCGGAGGCCCGTCCTCCGCAGTTTTCGTTTTGATTTTTAACTGGATAAAACTTCTATATAGATAGTTTTGGCTCCGAATTCTTTTGCTTCTTCATAGCTCGGAAACCAAATATCAACATGATAATAACCTTTTCTGCTATGCATTCTATCTTTAACAACAAAGATCTTATCACCGTATAATTCTGGGATTCTAACCTCTGTTCCAAAAGGAAGTAGATTATTGGCGATAATACCATCTTCTACAGTAGATCCTGAAGCAGTAATGAAAGGTGTACTATCTGTTTGCCCGATAGTACTGGAGTATCCAGTTGCTACAACTTTAATCTTTTTAACAACTTTTAATGGATTTTGAGGATTAGAAACAGCAATTAAACTATTTTCTTGAATGGCTGACAATTGAGGAGAATCTGCTTCTCCAAAACTATTAGCTAACACCTGATTAATAGATAAAATCCCAAAACCTAATAAGCTCGCCGATAGACCGGCAATCATTAGTAAAAGTATAAACTTTTTGATCTCCAGATGGGGATCATCTAAATCTAAAATTATATTCATAATAAAATCCCGTTTTCACAGGATGTGTCCATGCTAGCATATTTGAGAATCTTTGTCAATAGCTTGAAATAGAAAAGGGCACAAGAATAGTTTCTCTCGTGCCCGCTTGTGATCTTACTTTTCAGTTGAGAATTTCATGTCCGGAAAAGCTTCTTTAATCGCTAACTGTAGCCAAAAATGAGCTTCTCTCATATCATTGTCCATGATCGCATGTAACACCCGTAAATGACGAAGCTCGTTAGCAGAACACCTCTTAAGACATGAACGTTCGTACTCATTGGTAGAGCGTTCCAAAACCCGATTCCAATAGATAGTTCTGTTTATATCTCCAAAGAAATCTGTAAATTCCTTCCAAGCACCGATATCTAATCTAAAACACTCGGAACGAATGAGATATAAATAAACTATTGTTTTTCTGTTGGCTCGATATGCCACCTCGGAATTGACCATACTCAGATCATTAAGATACGCTTGTGTCTTTTTGTGTGCTTCGTTAAGCAATTCTCTGATAGTAGCTTGCATTTCTTCAGATACAACTTCGTGTTCAGAGGCAACGACCGGGTTGTCCACAAATAGCTCGCACTTGCTTAAAAATTTAGTTATTGTTTTTGATGCTCTTTCTATCTTTGAGCAAGCTTCTTTCTGTTGATCAGCTTCGTCTTCGTCTTCGTCTTCGTCTTTCTCTAGTTCCTTTATTACAACCTTCAACTTTTCCGCAATATCGTCCTTCAAAACAAATGTTAAGGGTTTTCGCCGACTATCCATATGCTTAACATATTTACGCAACATCTCAACATGGTCAGCTTTCGCTTGGACACAATCTTCACTAGATTCAGTTGCAAGCTCGGTGAGTAAAATAAGGCAATCTGTTACATTACACAAATTTAACGCATCTGATTCCCTTAAATTCTCTGCTCCTACGAGCAAAACAGAACACAAAACCATGGAAAAGAGTGCCATAGCTATAATCGTCTTTTTTCCTTTGTCGCTCATTTCTTTTCCTTTCCAAAATTCTATCTATATTCACTTGTCAAAAAACTAGTTTTCAAATATTTTTAGATTTGGAGCGGGAGACGGGATTTGAACCCGCGATCTCAACATTGGCAATGTTGCATTCTACCGCTGAACTACTCCCGCATAATTTTAATTCTTCTTTAAATAAATCTAACCAAACAAAGATTTTTTCTTTTAATGCTCTACTATTAACCGAAACATTACAAATACCATAAGATAACCTTCTTGTCGGATGTCTCCCTTTAATAAATTGCGTTTTGTAAAAAGTTTCTTTTGGAATTTCGGAATATTCACTCCAAAAATCTTTACACTTTTCATCATTCAAATCAGGGTATAATACCAAACTTACCTTAATCTTATCTTCCGGAATATTTAATGTCTTTCTGAGAAAAAGTGAAAATATTCTAATCATCTTTGGGTCAGTATTCGATAATCTTACTATACAATTTTCTATTTTACTATCGCCTTCACCCCAATAAAGCATTAACCCTGCAAGAAACAATTGATTCTTCTTTAAGCTATTAAACTCTTTTCTTGCTATTTTCCTATGACTCTCTCTCCATTTTTCCCACTTTTCCCTCCTTGCCTTATTAATTAAGCGCAATCTTTTTTTTGCTATAAATAGTGCTTTCCTACTTAATTCTTTCCTTAGGTCTTCTGACCAACTCTCACCCTTAAACCAATAAGACATCGTACTTTTAGGTATATCTAATTTTTTTGAAATCTTGTTGTAACTTAATCCTTTTCTTCTTAATTCTATAGCTAAATGTTTGTCATTTCTCATATTGAACCTCTTGGTTATTGTTTTTATAATAACACAAGGGTTCAAATTTAGAAAGAGCTGTAATTGTGGATAACTTGTGCCGGAGGTGAGAATTGAACCCACTACCCCCTTTTTTTCAGAAAGATGCTCTACCAATGAGCTACTCCGGCATGTTTTGGTGGGCGGTGAAGGACTCGAACCCTCGGCCTCCTCGGTGTAAACGAGGCGCTCTAGCCAACTGAGCTAACCGCCCATAAAATAGGGGTGGGCGAGGAGGGACTTGAACCCTCACGGGGATAACCCCCTATGCCCCTCAAGCATAGATGTCTACCGATTCCATCACCCGCCCATCTATTTTTCTTCTTCTTTGGGCTTCTCTTGCTTAGGTTCTTCCCAAGCTGCTATGTCTCCCAATTCTTTTCTTTTTAAACGTGCCTTTTTTCCTTTAGCCGTTCTTAAGTAATAAAGCTTAGCTCTTCTTACCTTGCTTCTTTTAATAACTTCTATCTTTCCAATCATTGGAGTATGAATGGGGAATATCTTTTCTACGCCAACTCCAGCAATAACTTTTCTTACAGTTATTGTAGCATTTATTCCTTTACCATGCTTTCTTGCCAAAACAACACCTTCAAAGGCTTGGAGACGCTCTTTCCCTTTTTCTTTAATTTTTTGATACACCTTAATAGTGTCACCCGGTTGGATGCTAGGTAATCCTTCTTTTAATTGTGCGTTTGTAATTGTTTCTATTTTAGTCATATTATTCTCCCTGCCCGCCTTGGGCGGGTGTGGATAACTTGTTAATAATTTCTTTTAAGCCTTTTGGCAGTTCGGAACAAAACTCTTTTGTTTCTCCATTTATCATCTCTATCTTTATGCACTCTGCATGAAGAAAATGTTGGCTTAATCCTTCTGGACAAGGCTGATTTTTAAATCCATAAACCTTATCGCCAACAATTGGATGGTTGATATACGCCAAATGAGCTCTTATCTGATGCTTTCTTCCCGTCTTAGGAAAAACTTCCAGCAGTGTATATTCTTTAAATCTTTTAGCAACTTTGTAATCTGTAATCGCTGATCTCTTCCCTACTTTTGAGCCTGGATCGATTTCAGAATAAACTTTCTGTTTCTTCCTATCATTTATTCCTCGACCAATTAAGGTTTCTATTCTTTTTTCATTGTCTTGAATGCTTCCAACTACAAGAGCAATATACCTCTTTTTTAATATTTTTTCAAGCCCTTTAGACTTATCAGAAAACTGTTTTTGATAAAAGAGCAAGCTCTCTTCGGTTTTTGCTATTAAAAGCACACCGGAAGTATCTTTATCTAATCTGTGAATTTTATCTAAATTTGGATAAATATCAGTGATTACAACCCCTGCCGGCTTATCAACAACCAACAAATCCTCATCTTCATATATTATTTTCATTTCCATATCTTAAGTCAAATATATCAAATTAACCTTGAAATAACTAATTTTTTAACTATCAAAAAGAAAGTTTTATTTGTTGATTCGGTTCGAAAAAGAAAGTCTGAGATTGAATTTTTTGAACTAAAATCTTTTTTGATTTTTCAAAATTAGTTTCTGTAAATTTCTCTAAAAATATTTTATTAATTTCTTTAACAAACTTCTCTTCTGGTTTTTTGTCTATAACTGATTGTCTATAAAGTTTATAAATTTTTAGTATATTTTTTTCTGTCCTTTCGTCAATCATGTTTAAATCTATCATTTTTGATTTATTAATATCATTAGGTTCAAATTTTTGAAGTCCATTACCATATTCACGACTGTTATCATCAAAAATTTCCTTAGAAATGTCTGTGAGCAGATAAGAAAAAAATAAATCTGCTATAGATTCGGAAATTATATTTAAATAAAGACAGTGAAATGTTGTTAAATTCAAAATCTTTGCTTCATTTCTTATAAATCTTAATCCATTTCGGTTAAACACCGACACCCAAATTGGAGCAGGTAGTCTTTTTTCAAGAGAATACCAAGGATTTCGACTTGCTGTTAAATATTTTTTATTTATTTCTCGTTTTTCTCCTATTGATAGATATCTTTCGACATTTTTATTATTAGAATTTACAGCATCAATTAAAAAAACATTTTTATTTTTATTTATCAGTTCATCAATATCATTTTCCCCAAAAAATAAATTTTTAACATCAGTTGCCCTACAAATACAAGGAATTAAATATTTTTTTGGGATATTATATTGTTTTGCCTTAGATAGATTAAAGATAAAATACTCATTGGCACCCGTAGCAATTCCCCTTACAACTTTCCCGTATTTAGCAAATGGGACTAAGTGTTTAAATTTAATTGAATTTTGCTCTTGATAATATGCCCGCCACTTAATTTCGGGGTTCAATTGTTTAAATTTTATCGTTTGGTTGGTTTGCACATTTTTTGGATAAGTATTAATAATTTTTTCAATATTACTCAAATCGCTAAGACTAGAAATATTACTAAATTGCACCGCATCTGTTTTATGATCATTTGCAAAAAGTAGTATTGAAGCAGTTGTTAGTACATCGTCAAAAACATTTTCTTTAAAATTTATTATTATTACATGTCTTAATGATCCATTTTTTACAAGATAAGATTTAACCAGTTTACCGTAATCAGAATTTAAAAATTCAGAAGGAATAATGTATGCCGCTCTACCATTTTTGTTTAATTGATAAATAGACTTTAAAAGAAATAAAGAATATAGGTTTGTAAAGCCATTAAGCTTACATAAAATATTTTTTTCAATTTCGTTTAGTATGTTTTTATTATCATAGTCGTGAAATTTAAAATAAGGTGGATTGCAAATAATACCATCGTATTTATTTTTCCAGTCATTATACATATAATCTTTTAGTTGAATAGAGATATTTTTATTTTTACCAAATAATGACCTAGATTTATTATAAATGTTTTTATCAACTTCAAATCCTTTTATCCTTATATTATTTCTTTTTTTTAATAACATTCTTGAAAAAATTCCCAAACCGAAAGCAGGTTCCAAAATTTGTTTCAAATCCTTATTTCCTAAAAGCCATTTGACCATTAAGTCGGCGATCAGAGGTGGTGTAAAAAATTGAGCATATTTTTTTCTGTGCTCTATTGAAGTTGTATCTAAATATTGTTTTTCTATTTCATCTAGTAACATGTATTTTTTAAAATTTAGTTTTAGATATTTGTAAAATTTTTCTAAGATTGTCTACATCTAAATATGCTGTTCCGCCTTCAAATGTCACATAAAACAAAAGTCGTCCTCTGTTCATTTCTTTTCTAATACTTTTATGTTTTGGCTCATCAATTTTATAAGCTATTTGAATTCCTGTTTTTGAATTTATTTTAATAGTAGTTTTATTTTGGTTTTTTGAATCTTTTTCAACCGAGAATATAACACCATCATTATCTGAATCTGCAATAATAGAAAGTATTTGTTCAAAAGAAATTCCATAAACCTTATCAAAAAATACTTGAAAATAAAAATGAGGCACATTGAAAGTTTCAATCCATTTATAAACCACTTTAATATCCTCTACCTTCGGAGTTATGGAAAGATAATTTCTTTTCTGTATTTCTTTTATTGCACCTTTCAAGTCCTTAAAGTGATTATTTAACAAACTGAGCTCTTCTGTGGAATTCCAGCCAGGTATTTTAAAATCTGTAGCACTTAATATTTCTTCTGTAATGCTCTGTAAAATTGATAAATATTTACATCTTGTCGGTTGCTTAAGAATATCAGTAAAATTAGATAAAATTTTGTCCCTTGTTTGCAATGCAATTTTAGTAAATTTTTTTGTTCTTATTTGCATCGCTATCTCATACTGCTCAATTAAAAAAGCACTTGAACGTACTTCAATTCCAGCAATGGCCATTTTAACATATCTTGTAATTTGCTTATGAGACAGATTGCTTATATCTAATCCTAATTTTTGGTTAAAATCTTCTTTTTTGAAAATAAGCAGATCTGGTCTTTTTCCTATAGTGTCTAACTCGTTTTGAAATTCTTGATAGAAATCATCAAAACCAACTTCTCCGGCTACTAAATTATCAGATTTACCATATTTTACTGCAACAAAATTTTTTGATGTTTCGTTTATTGCTCTGATAATCAAATTTTCGGCCCAATCTCCCTGTTCTTTGTTTGTTATAAAATTAGAGGATGCTTGAGTAGGAGTTCTCGCTTGATCTCTGGGTAATTCAAAATCAACCAAAGAAGAAGAAATACTTTTTGTTAGTTTTTTTATCTTTTCGTAATATTCCATATCAGTTGCTTATAATTAAGTTCTTTTCTTGCTTCTTTTCTCTTTTATACCATATTTGTGGTGGGCGATACAGGACTTGAACCTGTGACCTCTTCCATGTCGAGGAAGCGCTCTAACCAACTGAGCTAACCGCCCGTCCTTGTGCGCTCGGATGGATTCGAACCATCGACCCCAGACTTATAAGATCTGTGCTACTACCGCTGAGCTACGAGCGCTCTATGCAAGAAATTCCGAAGAATTTCTTGCCGAGCCCGACCCTATGCAAAACTTTCCAAAGTTTTGCTGGGTATAGGGCATATTATTTAATCTCTTTCATCTTTATTTTTAAAGCTGGCTTTTGCCCTGTCATTCGACCGGGCACCCTGTTGGATAACCGAGTGGATTTTTCAGATTTACCGTTCATCAAGCTTTCAAATTCTTCTCTTTCAATTGTCTCTTTAACTACTAAAGTTTGAGCTATTTTTGCCAACAAGGCCTTTCTTTTGCCTAAAATCTTGACGGCTTCTTTTTGGGCTTCAATTATGAACTTTTCCACTTCTTTGTCAATCTTGTAAGCCACCTCTTCTGAATAGTTTCTTTGTTCCGATATTTCCCTGCCCAAAAATACTAATTCATCTTTTTCTCCATAAGATATTGGGCCAAGCGATGACATTCCAAATTCTTTGACCAGTCGTCTGGCTAGGTCGGAAGCCCTTTTCAAATCATTTGAAGCTCCAGTCGTAATTTCTCCAAACTGTAATTTCTCGGCTGTATAGCCACCGAGCAAGGTTGCTAATTCAGCTAAAAAGTCGGCTTTGGTTCTCATTCTCTTCTCTCCAGTAGGGACTTTCAAGGTATATCCAGCAGCCATTCCTCTAGAAATAATAGATATTTTTCTAACTGGATCTGTTCCTGGCAAAGAAGCAGAAACTAAGGCGTGACCAGCTTCGTGAAAAGCAGCAATTTCTTTCTCTTTGATAGATAAAACATGACTTCTTCTTTCTGGGCCTAATAATACTTTTTCTATCGACTCTAAAATCTCTTCTTGATAAACCTGTGTTTTATTTCTTCTAGCGGATAAAATAGCTGCTTCGTTAACAACATTAGCAGCGTCAGCTCCCGAAAAACCAGGAGTCCTTTCAGCTACCTCTCTCAAATTAACATCTCCGGCTAATGGCTTATCTTTACAATGAATTTTTAAGATGTTTTCTCTTCCGTTAACATCGGGTAAATCTAGAACAACTTTCCTGTCAAATCTTCCCGGTCTTAAAAGAGCTGGATCAAGGATATCTGGACGATTGGTAGCTGCTATAACAATTACATTTGAATCTCTATCAAAGCCATCCATTTCTACTAAGATTTGATTTAATGTTTGCTCTCTTTCATCATTTCCTCCACCGATGCCAGCTCCACGATGTCTTCCAATAGCATCGAGTTCATCTATAAAAATAATTGATGGTGCTGCTTTCTTAGCTGTTTGAAATAAATCACGAACACGAGCCGAACCAACACCAACAAACATTTCAACAAATTCTGAACCAGACATGTGAAAGAAGGGCACTCCAGCTTCACCAGCAACAGCTCTAGCCATAAGTGTTTTTCCAGTTCCGCTTGGTCCCATTAATAATACTCCTCTTGGAATTCTAGCTCCCATTCTTAAATACTTGCCTGAATTCTTTAAGAAGTCTACAACTTCTTCTAACTCCTGCTTTGATTCTTTTAACCCGGCGACATCTTTAAAAGTAATTTTTGTTTTAGGATGACCTTCAGCTCCAAACAAACGAGCTCTGGCTTTAGTAAATCCAATAGCTTGATTAGCTCCTGCTTTTGCCTGACGAAAGATAAAGAAGAAAAAGAAAATGAAAAGAGCAATCGGTAAACCGAACATTAAAAGGGGACTCAACCAAATCCAAGCTCCTCCTTCTGGTTTTGTTTCAATCTGAATTCCTTTTATTTTTTCTTGATTTACTCCAAAATTTATTAATGACTCTGTCAAAGAGCTTTCTGTTTCTTTTCTTGTTTTTGCTGTTGAATCATTGTTATACAGAATATCAATCTCTGAACCAGCAACCGTCACCTTTTTTACTTTATCTTGATTAATATCGTCAACTAATTGGGTTAAAGATATTTCTTCTCCCTCTTCAAAAGGGTTAAAAAATAAAGTAAAAACTGCTGAAATCAACAAAAAGATTAATAAGATATAGGCGAGATTCTTTAACAAAAATTTCATATTTTAAAATAAATTAATTAAATAATAAACGAATAAATGTATTTTTACTTTACCATATTTTCAAAATTATTTCAATTCCACAAAAATCTAAAAAGTGACCGAGTCACTTTAGCGAAAGTAACTCGGTCACTTTTTAGATTTTTAATTCATTCGTGGAAAATAAAAAAAGCCCCTCGCACACTGCAAAGGGCTAAACTACTTATTTGTTAACCGGAATTTTAGTTACTTTATTAGGCGGCTACTGTTTCAACCTCGTCGTCTTCGATCGTGCCTTCCTCAACCTGACTGAGATGCTCAGTGCGTTTTTCACTAACACCTTTGAGCTGCTCTCTCATAGATGTAATGGCCTTGCCAAGACCATAGATTTTTTTGACGACCTTTCCGAAATCGTCATCTTGCTTTAATTCTTCGAAACGCGTCTCTATAAGAGAATCGCATTTCAGGGCAAGAGCAAGATACAGAGCCCTATTTTCCCCCTTCCCAAGAGTGGCTAATTTTGTTGCCACCTCATTTTCGGCTTGGTTTCTAAGCTCGACTTTCTTGGTCTCTCTGAGCTTAATAAACCCCGAAAGCTCAACCTGTTTTTTTCCGACCGTTTTCGATCCTTCTTCTAGAACGAACTTGAAAACTTCGTCCCAGGGATCAACGATCTCTCCGAGTTTATCGGCAAGAAAAGCTTTTTCGTTTTCCGCTTCAACTCTCGCCTTAAGTTGGCCAACTGCCCCAGCTTCCTCGCTACAAGGAAGACAAACCAGGCAGTCCTCTCTCCGCCTCCTTATCCCACAGATAAGACAAGGCTCCCTTTTTATTTCTTCGACTTGTTTGGTTTTTTTCTGAGAGTCCATAGCTGGACCTCCTTTCTTTTTTGTAAAGTTCTTTCCGGTTAACTTTAATGTTTGCATTATACACCTAAACCAATATTTTGTCAAGAAAACGTATTAAATCATCTAAAATCAAACCAAAAGGGTATCGCTTAAATCATTTAATTTCTAACCGAAATTAGTTAAGATTTGTAGATAATAATTAAAGAGTAATTAGTCTACAAATCTATGATGGACAT
>Ga0265594_1001173_pt1 | contig 20635 bp, 16 predicted proteins | sample saktaG_11_FD_190147 | JGI IMG/M metagenome (GOLD analysis project Ga0265594, IMG submission 190147) | Saline water microbial communities from Sakinaw Lake, British Columbia, Canada - sak_2011_5_24_80m | ecosystem: Environmental > Aquatic > Non-marine Saline and Alkaline > Saline ... | reverse complement strand
CGACAATTGAACAATTTCATCGTCCAGACATTTGTCAAATTTCCACCAGAATTGTTCAAAATGCTTCCGTACATCTGTGTTTGGTAAAAAGGATTGTAATCCCATGGCAAATGTTCGGTAGAAATGGTGATGGAGATTGATCATACCCGGAAAGATAACCCGCCCCATGGTGTCATATACTTCCAGATCGACTGTTTTAGGAATCTTGTTAAATACAGATTCTTCGCTGCCGACCGCAACGATTTTTCCCTTTGATACAAACACCGCCCCGTCTTCGAAAACAGAGCCCTTACCATCGAACAGGGGTCCACCGTAAATAGCAACCGGTTTTGAATCGGCAGTTTCTGGAGATGTTTTACTTATATTGGCAGTTGTATCGTTCACATTGATCCTTGTGCAATTGTCGGTTAAAATAAATGTTCTTGAATCTTATTAAACAGTTTGATAAATACCTCATGACTGAAAGATAATTTCCAAAACTTGTTCAAGCAATGCAATAAATTCGGGAAAGTTATTGTATTTGCCGGAGAAAAAGTGGCAGCGAGATATTAGGAATAATCCCCTGTAGTTAGAAAATTACTCGATCAATTTCACGATTTTCATCAATATCGGTATGAATCTGACAATGTTCGGTAGGTTCGGTACCTTTGATGAAAAGCTCGGTTTCAATCGGACAAAATTCAGATGGCAGTAGTTTGGTTTCTTTACAAATTTCGACTTCGATGATACCTTCCGGTCTCCTGAAGGGCTTATCTTTCCAACCCATCTCTTTGTGGGAGTCACGCATGAAGCGCGCCCAGATCGGCAGTGCGGCTTTAGCGCCGGTTTCATTCTGTCCCAGTGAAACCATCGGATTATCGACACCCACGTACACACCCGCAACAAGATAGGAAGTATAGCCCACAAACCAGGCATCGCTGCATTCGTTGGTTGTGCCGGTTTTCCCTCCGGCGGCATGTCGGAAGCCATATTTCCAGCGGGCGCTGCCACCGGTACCGTGATTGATGTTTGTTTCCAGCATATTGGTAATAAGAAAAGCCGTTTCTTCACTGAAAATGTATTCCTGGCGGGGTGAATAGTCGGCAATGATATTTCCGTAGCGATCTACAATTTTTGTAATATAAATCGGCTCGACCCATATCCCGCGGTTTGCAAATATGCCGTATGCGGATGTGATTTCCTGGGGAATAACCACCGCTGAACCAAGAGCGATTGCATCTACGGCTGGTATATACGTTGTCAGATGCATGCGCCGAGCGGTTTCTACGACTGATTTGGGTGATATTAATTCCTGTACAACTCGTGCGGCGACCAGATTGTAGGATTTTCTTATCCCTTCCCGGAATGTTGTCAGACCACCGGTGGAGTAATCAAAATTATGTGGAACCCAGCGTTTGCCCTTTTCCTGATAAACAACAATTGGCTGGTTCAGCAGTTGGGTAGTTACAGGAAAACCATTATCAATTGCCGTTGCATAGACGATCGGTTTAAACACCGAGCCCGGTTGACGTTTTGCCTGCGTAGCGCGATTGAATTCGGATTCATTAAAATCACGACCACCGATCATAGCCAGAATTCGACCGGTGGAAGGATCGATTGCGATCAGAGCACCCTGCACAACCAGAGAATATCTTAAAGAGTGATTTAATGGCGCTTCACCTCTTATCATTGCCTGAACCTGCTCAACCGAAAGAGTGGAATCTCTGATGATTGCTTCGATTTCCTGCGGATTGGATAACAGGCGTTTATTAAGGATATCCTGCTGGACTTTCAGGTGTCTTTGAAATGCCGTATCCGCAGCCGCCTGCACTTTTGCGTTCAGTGTGGTATATATTGATAATCCGTCACGGTAAATATCGATATCCAGTTTTTCTTCCTCTCTTTGCAGCCATTTACGAACATGTTCAACGAAATAGGGCGCAATCGCCGGTGGCGGATCGGGGCGGAGAACTTGGATCGGAGCATTGCGATAAAGGGCATACTCCTCCCGGGAAAGATAACCGTGCTCCATCATACGGTACAGGACCAGGTTGCGTCGTTGAAATGCGCTGACTGGTCGCCGGATCGGAGAATAGCGACTGGAATTTTGGATAATACCCGCTAATAGCGCGCATTCATCGGTTGTCAATTCTTCCGAAGATTTATTGAAATATCGTTTTGCCGCTGCCTGAATCCCGTAAGCGCCGCTTCCCATCCAGCTGTGATTGATGTACATTTCGATGATTTCACTTTTACTGTACATCCGTTCGATTTGAAGGGCTGTCAGCAGTTCTTTGATTTTACGAGAAATTGTTTTATCGAAACCAATCGATTCGTATAGAATACGCGCTAATTGCTGTGTCAGCGTACTCGCACCCTGCTGTTTACTGAGAGTTAAGATATTAATAACAATTGCCCGGGTGAAATCCCGCAGACTGAGTCCCCAGTGATCCATGAACCGGGAATCTTCAATGGCAATGACAGCATCAATCATTGGCTGAGGGATTTTATCGGACGTAACATATATTCTATGTTGAATATATAATTCCTGTAGAACTTCTCCTTCATCTGAAAAAATACGCGTAACTAATTCGGGATCAATGTTCTGGAGCTGCTCAATTGATGGTAAGTCTTTGGAAAAATAGGATAATAAGCCTAAAACAATAAATGATCCGACAACATAGATGACGAGAATATACAATAATGCCGCCGGCCACCTGAGAATTTTTGTGTGTCTGTCTGCGCGTCCCATATTAGTTTTAATATTACGATTTTTCCTCTATTTATACAACATTCATGAGTGAAACAGAATATTTACCAATGATATTGTACGGCGTATAATGAATTATGTTTCGGATGTTACAATGTTGCGTATAAGCGCTGACATGAATTTCGAATAGGGTTTTTTAGTTTCATCGGCGACCAGCTGAACTTCCCGGTGAGTCAGCGGCATCGCGCCGATACCGGCGGCAAGGTTAGTTACAAGACTGATTCCAAGGATATTCATTTTTAAGTACGCACCTATTATTACTTCCGGAACCGTAGACATGCCCACAACATCGGCTCCCAGGTCGTGAATAATTTGCACTTCGGCATGAGTCTCAAAACTGGGACCGGTAGTCCAGCAGTAAATGCCCTCGTGTAACTCGATTTTTAGGTCATTAGCCACGTTTTTTGCGATTACGGTGAGCCGCTCCGAAAACGGTTGTTCAGGAACCAATTTGGGTGGTAATACATCAATCTGGGTAAAATTGATGAAGTCGTTCAGTAGAACGAAATCTCCCGGTTTCAGGGAGGGATTCATTCCGCCGGCTGCATTGGTCAAAACCAGGTTTTTAATGCCTAATCGAGACAGGAGCTGAACGTAGAAGGTAATTTCAGAAAAGGATTTCCCTTCGTAATAGTGGGAACGGCCCTGAATCACAATGATATCGGCGTCTTGGATACTGCCGAAGACCATCTTTCCGTCGTGCCCGATAACGGTGGGTTGTGGAAAATGAGGAATGTCACGATTGTTGAGGACAACGGCTGGAGTCACTTTATTGGCAAAATAGCCCATACCGGAGCCTAATACAACAGCGGTTGTGGGAATGTCGGTTGTTTTCGACAGGACATATTCTTTTGCTTCAACCAGCTGATTTTCAGGCGCCCAAATGTCATTTATTATACTTACTCCCATCGTGGTCGCAAGTTATTCACAATCTGCGAATGAGGCAATAAAGAAATGAATAGTCATTCTCCTGATTGTCATTTTGTTGTCATTGCGCTCCTATGTCAGCTGAGTGTTGGATTAGGCGGTTTTGTCTTTTCTGGTTCTCCGAAATCGGGTTTAGGATAATTATCTTCCGTGCATTAATTTTACAAAGATGTTTAAGTGATATGTAAGGAGAAGTACAATATGAGAAAAAACAGCGTTCATAAGATTCTCTGCCTGGTGACAATAATAATTGCTTTTATTAACATCAGTCCGGCAGAAAACACAACAGCAGTGAAATTGGGCGTTGAGGTATTGCTGGAAGAAAAGCTCGATCTTGTCAAGGGAAAGCGAGTGGGTTTGATCACTAATCCTACCGGCGTGAGTTCGCGCCTTGAATCTACAATCGATCTGCTGTACAATCATCCCGATGTCGATCTGGTTGCTCTCTTTGGACCGGAACATGGCATTCGGGGCGATGTTATGGCGGGAGAGAAAATCGGCAATTTCGTTGATAAAAAGACGGGTGTGCCGGTATACAGCCTTTACGGAAAAACACGCAAGCCGACGCCGGAGATGCTCAAGGAAGTTGATGTTCTGATCTACGATATTCAGGATATTGGTTCACGCGCTTATACCTACATTTACACCATGGCGATGGGTATGGAAGCCGCCGCCGGGCAGGGCAAAGCCTTTATCGTTCTGGATAGACCCAATCCGCTGGGCGGGAATCTGATCGAAGGACCGGTGCTCGACCCCGAATTCAAATCTTTTATCGGTCTTTATCCGATTCCCTTTGTATATGGCATGACCGTAGGTGAATTGGCACAGCTGTTCAATAATGAATTTGGGATCAATGTTGATCTTTCCGTCGTTCCGCTCAAGGGCTGGAAACGCAGCATGACTTTTGAAGACACCGGTCTCGAATGGGTCATCACTTCACCTCATATTCCCCATGGAAAAACCGCTTTATTCTGTGCCGCAACAGGATGTATCGGGGAATTGCATACGATTGACATCGGTGTCGGTTATACCCTTCCTTTTGAATTGGTAGGAGAAGAGTGGATCAATGCCGATGAATTTGCGAATGAACTGAACAGTTATAATCTACCCGGTGTGGAATTTCGCCCGTTGCATTACCGTCCCTATTATTTCACCCGTCAAAACACGGAACTACAGGGAGTTCAAATCCATATTATAGATATCAAAGCCTTTCAGCCCATGCGTACGCAAATTTATATTTTATCGGCAATCAGGAAATTATATCCCGACCAGAAAATATTTGAAACCAAACGGACCGGCATGTTTGACAAAGCCATGGGCACCGATCAGGTTCGAAATGATATCTGGAAAGGAAAAGCCCCGGAGAAAATCATTAAAAGCTGGCAAAATGATTTGGAATCCATTATGAAAATCCGGGAAAAATATCTGTTATATTAATAATCCGGCAATAGACCGGTGAAGATTATTACTGTACCGACAACTGCCGGCAATTAGCTGGCTCAGGTAAAGCCCCCGCTTCCGCAGCCGGCGCCGCCGATCGAAACCGAGGGGGCAGACATTCTTCGAATTGATTTATGTTCGCCGCATTCGGGACACTCGATATCTGAATCCGGTATCGAACTGGATAATACCAGCTCTTCGTAAACCTTACCGCAATGTTTACATTCGTAATCGAATATTGGCATCAAAAATCCTTGTTATTAAATTTAGCTCTACCAAACCCTTGGATAATTTATTACAGAACGGGTTACAAATATAAATCAATTTATTTTGAAATATGGCAATGCTCTCTTAACCAATTGAGACGGACCGGCAATTAGACCGTGAGGGACAAATGGATTTGCTGTGTTATATCGTCTTGTATCGGATTTGCGATTGACTGTTATCCCGCCGGCATTGCGAACGATCAAGTCCCCGGCGCAAATATCCCAATCGTTCTTGGGTTTCAGGCTGACAAACAAATCACCATGCGCTGCTGCTATATGAGCCAGTTTGTATGCCACACTGCCGCAAACAACCCGCCTTTTAAATAAATCCTTGTACTGTTCCCAGAGTCCGGCTCTGGTTTCCGAGCGGCTTACGTAAATCGTGGAATCGTTCAGTTGCTGTTTTGTGCTGCAGGAAATGACGGACCCGTTTAATTGAGAAGGCTTATTTTTTACGGCGGTGAACAGTTCTTCCGTGACCGGATTGTAATTAATGCCGATAACGGGCTTGGTGTCTTCAACCAGCGCAATGGATACCACAAATTCGGGTCTGCCGGCGATAAAATCCCGGGTTCCGTCAAGAGGATCCACTACCCAGATGCGTTTTTTGAATAAACGTTCCGTGGAATCCTTGGTTTCTTCCGAGAGCCAGCCGTCACCGGGAAATTCTCCCAAAAGTGTTTTTCGCAGGAACGCATCGGCTTCCAGATCGGCAGGTGTGACGGGATTCTTATGTCCTTTATCATGAACACAATAGTCTTTTTTGAAGTATTTCAGGATAATTTTTCCGGCGTCTTTTGCTGCTGATGTTGCCAGTTCAAGTTCGTGGCTCAGTGAATTTTCAGGAATAGATTTACTCTCCTTTAGGTAAAATCGACACGGTACAGCCGCACAGCTTTTCAAACTTTTTAGCATCATCAATAGAACCAACAATGCTGCCGTAATGAACCGGTACGGCAATTTTAGGTTGGATAGTTTGGGCGGCTTTGGCGGCTTCTCCCGCCGTCATGGTATAGGTTCCACCCACCGGCAGGAAGGCGACATCAACGCTCAAGCCCTTCATTTCGGGGATAATATCGGTATCGCCGGCATGGTAGTACCGGATACCATTCAGGGTGAGGATATAGCCCACGTTCCCGGCGCTTTTTGGGTGGAAATTTTTGTTGCTGTTGTACGACGGCACTGCTTCGATCACAATATCACCGATGATGATTTTTTCACCAATATTGATCCGGCGGATATCGCCCCGGAGAGATGTCTTGACCGATTGCGGCAGAATGAAAATCGTATCCTTTTTGCGGATCTTATCGATATCCCCTAAAGACAAATGATCATAATGATCGTGCGTGATCAGGATCAGATCTGCGGCGTCCCGGCTTTTCAACTGATACGGATCGATATACACAACTTTTTCCCCGGTGAATTTTAATGTAGCGTGTCCCAGCCATTTTACATTGGATAACATAATGCCCTCCCATCACAATTTTATTATGAATTGAGAAAAACCCGACACATACGTTATTTAGTGAAAAATCTCTGATATATCAAGAGTGTTTAATAAAAATAATCGTTTTTGTTCGCTAAACTTTCATTCGTGATTTTTGGGATTATTCACTATATTTTCCACGTAAAACAGGTGTAAAATCGATGCGTCAATCTCTGTCAAAAGATATCATTAACACAATCGCCGATCCACGGAATCTGAGAATAGTAATAATTGTCGTGTTCATTAATTTGACAATTTTTATTCTGGGGCGAATTTACATCAACCCCTTTTTGCAAAGGAAACCCTGCGTGGTGTGCGGAAGACCGGACACGAGAGCGGTGAAAACGCTATGGCAATACGAAGTGAAGATCATTCCCTGTTGCAAAGACGTCAAACTCTGGTATTGTAAACGGCATGTCAAGACCGCGCCGGATATTGTGAAAGAGGTTCCTTCAAAAAAGGATAGCGTTGCCAAACGCTACAAGCAGGCAGTGATCGGCGGGATGATACAGATGGTGACCCTGTTTTACACCCTGGCGCTGATGCGATTTAAAATGAAATATTTTTACGCCAGTTCGATGGTTATAGGGTTTGCATTTCTTATCGGAAAAATAACATCTTCACTGAGCCTGACAATACTTTTTGGATCAATAGTGGGAGTGCCCTTGCTGATCTTCTATTTTTGGATAAAAACAGAAAATCGATAAACCCGGGGAGAGCAATGAACCTGGATTATATTTTTCGACGCCGTAGTATTCGTAAATATACCGACAAACCGGTGACTGATCGGCAAATCAAATACATCCTTGAAGCAGCCATGGCTGCGCCGTCGGCTCATAATTTCAAACCATGGCGATTTATTGTTATTCGTGATCGTGAAACTTTAGATCGGATCGCTCAGGTTCATCCCCACGCCAGGATGCTCGTCCAGGCTCCGCTGGGGATTGTCATTTGCGGTGATATTTCCATCTCCCCTAAGCGTTGGGATCAGGATTGTGCCGCGGCAACGGAAAATATTTTATTGGCGTTGCCGGAACTGGGATTGGGCGGCGTGTGGATCGGGTATCACCCGCTCAAGGATGAAGAAGATATTCTAAAGAATGTCGTTCCGGTTCCGGACAATATCCGCATTTTCAGCCTGGTCGCCATTGGTCATGCGGCTGAGAAAAAAATCTCCCGCTCCCAGTATGAAGATAAAAATGTTCATTACGAAACCTGGTAATAGATTAACATGATTACAATTGAAGGGGAAAGATGAAAAAAGCTGACATTGTTGTCATCGGAGCCGGCGTGGTCGGACTGGCGATTACTCACCGCTTATCTGCTTCGGGAAAGAAAATTATCCTGCTGGAGCGGCATAACACATTTGGGCAGGATACTTCCACCCGCAACAGTGAAGTGATTCACGGCGGCATGTATTATCCCACCGCTTCCCTGAAAGCCTGTTTGTGCGTAGAGGGAAACCGGATGCTGTACGAAATCTGTTCACAGAACAACATCGCCTGTAAAAAAACCGGGAAACTGATCATCGCCAATACCGATGACGAAATCAAGAATATAGAAAAAATATATCAGCAGGGTCTCATTAACCATGTTCCAGGTCTTCGCATTATTGATGAAAGGGAAATCAAAGCGCTCGAACCTAATATTCATGCCCGGTATGCGCTGTACAGCCCTGAAACAGGCATTCTGGACGTTCAGGAATTGATGCAATATCTTGAAACGGCGTCTCTTGAAAACAGTGTTGATATCCGCTACGATCATGAAGTCGTCGATCTCGCGAAAAATGGTGACGGCTATTTTGTCACGGTTAAAACAGCGAATGGCAGTTACGAAACTCTTATCACGGAAGTTCTGATTAATGCCGCCGGGATGTTTGCGGATAAGATTTCGGCGATGCTGGGAATCAATATCGACGACAATCACTATAAAATCCATTGGGTTAAAGGAGAATATTTCAATATTTCAAAACGGCATGCGGGGAAAATTACTCATCTAATATACCCCACTCCAACTACCGTCAGCCTGGGAATTCATGTTCGTCTGCGCCTCGATGGGAATATGGCGCTCGGTCCAAGCGCTATGTATGTCGATGAAATCAATTACGACGTTGATCCCGCTCATGTGAAACAGTTTTACGAAGAGGGCAAGGAATATTTACCGTTTTTGGAGTATGCGGATTTATTGCCGGATATATCGGGAATTCGTGCCAAACGACAGGCGCAGGACGAAACGGCTCAGGATTTTATCATCAAAAACGAGGGCGACAAAGGACTGCCGGGATTTATCAACCTGGTGGGAATCGATTCACCGGGATTGACGGCCTGTCCCGCCATTACTGAGATGGTGGCGGATATTTACCGGAATTTGTGATTATTTAACCACGAATTATCAAATATTATACATTTGTAGTCGCAATCCCACGGATTCGTCCCTGTGTCCCGCTACTGTTAGATATCTTCATGGTAATACACTAAACTGAAAGGACCACTTCGGGCTATCCGAAGGAATAAAAGTCGAAACCAATTTGGTCCTGCGGTGGAACGGGAGTATAATACGTCACAATGAAGCACCTTGTAACAAGATAGAATAGAATTAATCTGTGCGAAACAGGCACGTTACCACTTCGATATGCGGCGTATGCGGGAACATATCCACCGGCTGAATTTTATCGATACGGTAAGCACTTTGTCCAAGCAGCATTTTAATATCCCGCACCTGAGATGCCGGATTACAGGAGACATACACAATGCGTTTGGGGTTCAGTTGAGCGACGACCGGAATCAGTTTCAGATGCATACCGCCCCGGGGAGGATCGATAATCAAAACATCGGGTTTAGGTAATTCATCGAGAAACACGGGGTTTTTAGAGAAAAGTTTATCCAGATCGCCTTCGATGAACCGAACGTTTCCGATCTGATTGAGCACCGCGTTTTCCCAAGCATCTTTGACGGCGGCTTTGACAATCTCAAAACCGATAACTTCTTTAGCCTGTTCCGCCAGGTACAATGCAATGCTGCCGGCGCCGCAGTAGAGGTCCCAAACCACATCGGTAGTTTTCAATGCGGCGTATTTTGCGACAATGTTATAAAGCGCTTCCGCCATGACCGTATTGGTCTGAAAGAAGGAAGCCGGAGAAATTTTAAATGACAAATTGCCCAGTTTTTCGAGAATATGATCCTCTCCGAAAAGAATATGTTGTTTCTCACCGACGGTTGTCCCCGATAATGTTCGGCTAATGGTATTGACCACACAGCTTAGATTGTTCAGTTTGGCGGCTAATTCGTCAACTAATGGCTGGAAAACATGATGCCGATCGCCGGATGTGACGATATTGATCATCAATTGATTTGTATTCAGGGCTTTGCGCAGGACCAGGTGCCGCAGAAAGCCGGTATGCCTCTTTTGATTGTGTGGGGACAGATTATTCTTCAATGCAAAATTCCGGACGATCCTGAGCACGACGGGAGTTTCCGCCGGTGCAATCAGGCAGTCATTCAGATCGATGGCTTTCCAGAAATTGCCGGGCACGCGCAGCCCCAGGGCGAAATCCTCGGGTTTCTCCGTTTCATAATTGCCGGTTGTCCAGCGCCTGTCCGAAAAAGCAAATTCCATCTTATTGCGGTAGTGGTAAATTTCCCGGGATTGAATGGTTGGCATAATATCAACCGCAGCGAAACCGCCGAGATGTTGATACAGTTGCTTAACCTGGGCATGCAGATATTCAATTTGCCGGTCATAAGCGAGGTTCTGATGCGAGCAGCCGCCGCAGTATTCAAAATACGGGCAGGGGGCTTGCCGGTATTTTGGGCTTTGCTCCAGGACTTCCAGGATCCGGGCTTCGGCAAAACTTGCCTTGACTTTGGTAATGCGCGCCTGAACTTTTTGCCCGGGCAGTCCGTTTTTGACAAAAATAATGAAATCGTCAATATGAGCGATGCCGCCGCCGCCGAAAGCCAGGTCTTCGATTTCTATAGATATGTCTTGCCCTTTTTTAACCGGTTTTTCCATCGGGGCGTAATTTATTGAATGATATAATTGGGAACGAGAGATTTATTGGATATTAAAAACTTTGTCCTTTGGGTTATTTCCGTTAGTGCCTTTAGCACGCTCATTCCCAAGCCCAGCTTGGGAATGCTAGATAAGAATGAATCTCCGTTACAAAGCTGGGGCTTTGTAACGAGTGAGAAAACAAAACATGATGGTTATTTGGAAATTGCCCTGCGAAACAGTTTAAATCCTTGAAAAAGAAAAACTAACTGGCTTTTCTGAGAATTGATCGGGTATTCAGATTATTTATATGTAGTATATCGACCCACTAAAAAAATAGAAGGAACCATATTTACTGACCGATATTGGGATCAACTTCGTCAATCTGGGATGGATCCATATATTCCCGGGCGTATTTCAGGTATAATTTTTCTTTCACGAAAATCTTGAAAAACTCCGGATCAATATGATGGTCTTTGGCCATGAATCCCATAATCCGCATGGCTTCGGAAAGAGTTTTGCCTTTTTTATAGGGGCGGTCTCTGGCTGTCAGGGCTTCGAAAATATCGGCTAACGCCATTATTCGGGCTTGCGGAGAAAGCTGATCGTTCGCCAGACCGTTTGGATAGCCGGTGCCGTCCAGTTTTTCATGGTGTCCGCCGGCATATTCAGCCACCCCGCGCAATTTTTTTGGATAAGGTAGTTTTTCCAGCATTTTTATGGTGACAACTACATGATTGTTGATGATCTGGCGTTCTTTATCGGTGAGGGTTCCTTTAGGAATGCAAAGGTTGCTGATCTCGTCTTCATTAAGAAGATCCATGGACTGCCTGTTTATCTCGATTTTCTCTTCGCCGATGGAATTGACGCGCTCCTGTTTTTTCTGTTCCATGAATTCTCCGCCGACATTGGCTTTTTCAAGGAAGGCAAGATTATCTTCGATCGCTGTAATCCGGGCTCGGTAATTTTCATCCGGGGCGCCGATATCCTCAAGGGACTGTCCTTCGGCGATACGGAGCTTGTGTGCCAGCATCTCAATTTTGGCGTCACGTTTCAGGATTTCGAAGCGGGTTGTTATGGTATTGATACGATCATAAATTGTTTCCAATTTGGTAGATTTATCGACGACATATTCCGGGGTGGTAATCTTTCCAATATCGTGCATCCAGGCGGCGATACGCAATTCTCTGATCTCGTCATCATTTAGATTTAAGGAAGCGTAACTGCCGTAATTGATGCTGTTAACCTTCTCCGCGATCATCAGGGTCAGTTTGGCAACCCGTTCGATATGACCGCCGGTATAGGGTGATTTTTCGTCAATCGCTGCCGCAATCACCTGGATGAAGGATTCTAATAATTGTTCCAGATCGTAGATCAGGCGGGTGTTTGTGATGGCAATTGCCGCCTGAGATGCCAGAGAGATAATCAGTCCCTGGTCAGATTGAGAAAAGGGAATGGATTCCTTGCTAATAGGATCTATAGCGTTGAGCAACTGCAGAACACCGATGATTTCGTCTTCGTGATTTCGCATGGGAACCACCAGCATAGACTTGGATCGATAACCGGTTTTATTATCGAAGGCTCTGGTGCCGGTAAAATCGAATCCCTCCACATCGTACACATCAGGAATATTTACCACTTCGCCGGTGAGGCCCACATGAGCGGACACCATGGCATGATTTGGTTTGCCGTCTTGCTGGAACAAACGCACCGGGTACCAGTCAATGGTATTGCCCGAAGTACCGCCCATGCGAATATTAAGTGAATCGGTCTGGACTATCTCAAAGCGCATGGATTTTTCATCATCGCTCATCATATAGAGTGTGCCACCGTCGGCATTGGTGAAATGCCGGGCTTCTTCCAGAATCATTTCCAGAAGTTTGGGGAGGTTGCGTTCCGCCGAGAGAGCAGCGCCGATTTTTGACAGATCCTTAACCTGTCCGCAAAGTGAGGAAATATATTCCTGAACTTCTTTCGGAGTATTCAGGAGTTTATTCCGGAGATTACTGTCTTCGATATGACAAAGAAGATCCGATCTTGTTTTATACTTCTTTTGGTTTTGGTTTGATTTCATTAACTATTTCTGTTTTTACAAATTTGCATAATGGTATTGAAATAAAAAACGATTATTTTCACTAAAATTGAGTTACTTGTTGATTACAACCCGGTTAATAATTTTTTTTATCCATTCGGCAATATTCATGCTCCTTTTTTCAGTTAGTGACCAAATGAGTAATATTATTACAGTAAACAGGATAAAAAGAGCGTTGACATAGCCGTTGGGTGTACCGGATTGCATGAATCCAACAGATGTAGTAACAGCTACATATGTTATTCCGGCGTACAAATATGCCGGAATATTATTTCGAAGAAAATATCTTGCCGCGATCCAGATCCAGACGATTGCAATTCCATAGGAAGCATACAAAACTAAAAACTCTGTTAGGGTATGAAACGTATCCGGGATAAAAACCGCCAGCAGCAATGCGGCAATTATTGGTCGTAATATTTTATTGGAAATAGTTTCTTTGATCCAGAAAATGAGGATGCCAACCACAGCTGCATAAATAATTCCCCGGCTGATGATTACTATAACCGATCGGGCCAGTGGGAAAAAATAGTTAATCGCACCGTGAATCTGAAAATCAGGATGGATGATCGCAGGCGCAAAACGCAGCGAACCCCAGGAAATTAGTTGTTGAACCCCCGCCAATCCAACCGTAATCAGTATTGCGCCAAAAACAGCATCACGGGAAAAATGGTGTCGGCAATCTCTCCTGAGCGTCGTCAGACCGGCTGGATAAAGTGCGGAAATAATCGCTAAAAGTAAAAATATCATACCGGTAATCGCGAGGAATTTAAGGAGCGTGATAAGTGTCCAGAATACGGTCCAGATACCTATGGTCCAGCTGGAATTGTAATTTGTCAGGGCAAAGGGGTAGTTTAGTAATTCGGTGATTAACCATAACCCGCCAATAACTGAACCGGTAATCAACGGCGCTTTCCACTGTATGGAGATTGACTTAATTCGGCGTGTTAAAATAATGATGGAAATAAGGGCAATCAGGCAAAGGCTGATGACCTGAATTCCCAGCCTTATTGAATCAAACAGGGTTTTTTGGGTTTTACGATGTCTCCATTCTTCCGGTATCTTGTAGAATATCGAGTATGCCGAAACATCATCACCGCCGATAATAGTCTTTAATCTTAATGTTGCCTGACCGACGTTTGCCGGGTGACCTTCTTTGGATTCCCAGATAAATGTGTATTCCTTGCGATTTTGCAGCTGCCTGGAATAATCCTCAACCAGTGTAAAGTCGGTTAACTGATATCCGCTGCCGAGGAGAAATTGCTCAGATCTGAAGCGGGCGCCGTCTTTATCCAATGAGAATGCCGCGGCATCTTCCGGCAGTAAATGGTCAAAGCCCACAACCTTCTTTTCACCGGGATGGATATAGATAATGTATTCTTCTTTTTCCAGGGGACGATAAAAACGCACCCTCCATACAACCGAATTATTCAGGTAACGCGCCAGTATGGAATTTAACTTTTTAACCGAACTGTGTTCCAGAATGTATTGTCCTGTTAATTGATTATAATTGTTTTCAAGTATGAGCGTATTTCTAAAGTTATCCGGATCAACACCCCTTCCTTTCAGAAATTCAGTCGCGGTCTGTTTGATTTCAGAACGCGGAACGGGATATTTATAAAATTCACCGATATGTTGGACGGATATAAACATTATTAAAAGAAAAACAATCAGCAGCGCAAGTCCGATTTTTATACGTTTTGGTGATAACTGACGGTAAGCATCTGTCAGGGGCTGGCATGCTTCGGAGGATTGTTTGTCATGATACTGCGGTTTTTGGCCGGGAGTCTCTCGCCTCAAAAGCGGCTCATGCTCGCTGAATCCTCTATTTTTAATATACATGATGATATTGTAAAGAAGCGGGATCAGCATAATACCGACGGTAACCGAGGAACTGATGATATGATATGTTTCGCCGGTTTGAAAGAGAATTATCGATGAGTAGATTGCATCAACCGTGTAATGCCAGATGAGTACGGTCAAGATGCCGAATTTTAAAAAGATGAATCCAATTAATATGCCAAAGATGGAAACTTCGAACCCGCGGATCCAAAAAGGTTGATTGGGATAATTGGCATGAGCAAATCCCCAGATTGCTGCCGGGATGAGAATCGCCAGAAATTTTGACTTGAGTATTTTTTCCAGAAACGGGATAGAGAAAAACCGGAAAGTAAATTCTTCCAACACCGCCGGTAAAAAACCACCGATTAAAATCAGGATCCACGGGAATGCCGTATTCAGAATTTCCGAGTATGAAATATCCGCAGGAGCCCAGGCGCCAAAGTGTTTTGCAACCAGGTAGAAGATTGTTTGGAACGCCATAAATGAGATTGCCAGAGTTATACCGATGATGACACTGAAGAAAAAGCGCTTTGATTTCAATCCCCGGAGTGAAAACAGTTTGCCGAGCGGAATTCTATTCGGGAACCGGTTGCGATACATATATTCACCGGCGCCGGTTATAACCGTTATTAATAATGCCAGCAACAACGACTGGATAAATACTTCGATAAAAAAGCCACTGTAAAAGGCGCTGAGACTTTGATTGGTGTCGTAGTGAAATGTATAAAGAGGCAGCAGGTTTAATTCGGAAAGGAATTTCAGAATGAACGTTATGATGCCAAAAGCAAGGGCTGTTTTGGTATTGACCTGTTTTTTTGCCAGGGAGATAATGAAGGTGACAAAAACAGCGATTAACAGCAGGAGAAACAATACATCCGCTGTAGTGGCGGTCGTAGCGTTCAGGGAACGCAGTTGCTGGTAATTACGCTTCCATTCTTCAGGGATGTGTAAATATTCTTTGTACCGACCGATTTTATCGCCTTGAACGATGAGTTCAAAGCGATATGTTGCATCATATATCTCGACATTTTTCTTTTTGTAGGTAAACTGGTAATCGACACGATTGGGTCTGACTTCTGTTTTATGTTCGATAAACTCCCAGTCATTCAAATTAATGTTTATGATCTTTTTTAAAAAACGGTGACCTAATCGTCTGGCGTCATCGATAGAAAGTAAAGGAGCTGCAAACTCTTCGGGTATTTTGTGTTCAAACCGGGTGATTTCACCTTTGGGGGTCACTGAAACGATGATCTCTTCACGTGATAATGGTTGAAACCAGCGGTTTGTCCATTGCCAGACGCGAAATTCGTTGGTCAACAGTTCTTCGGAGTCTTCAACGCCGATCTCTTTTTCAATGAATATTTTTGCGGTATTGTCAAAGTCAAAGGCAACCGCGTGAGTTTTGGCGCCCGGATTAACATCCATGGTTTTCAGGAATTGCAGGGCAATGTCTCGTGATTCTTTGCGGTTTACCTGGAAATCAATCGAATGTTCCGGAAAAGCCCTGTGGTAATTTGCAACTTCAAAATAACCGGTAATAGCTACCACAACAAGGCAGATTAGAAGCAACGTCAAATCTTTTTTAGTGAGTCGTGTTTCCATCATTACTAATATAAGAAATTTTAAGAAAATTGCATGTTAATAAAATTGAAAGACCCCGCCAATTGACGGAGTCTATTCATTATGAAATTTGTTGATCGCTAAAGAAAAAGTGTTATTTTCTTCCTCTTGCCATCTTTGCACGGGATACATCGCCATCTTTGTCGATGAAATACAGATATCCCTTTTCTCTTTTAACACCAGCCCTGTTCATAACTTCGGCGCCGCCGCCTTTTTCGCCGCCGCGAGCCATTTTAGAACGAGCCACGTTACCATTTTTGTCGAGATAATAGAGGTAACCCTTTTCTTTCTTTACTCCGCAAGTTACAACTTTTTCTGCCATAATAAATTCCTCCTTATTGATTGGTTGCTATAAAATTTATAGTGATACTATGTTACACGACAAAATTTAAAATGTCAAGAGATTTCCGTCGGGGAACAGATATTTTTCGACTGAGCGGATTATTCTTCCCCGTTGATGACCAATATTTTGCTGTTTCCCGACCTTTTAAGGAACTTACTTTGATGAGAACATCCGGTTCGAAATCAGATTCTGGTTTTGTCTTCTTGATAGCTTTTTCATTTATCTCACTCCTTATATTAAGGCCATAATAAAGAACATGGATCAATGACGACAAATAATCAAGCTTTTCTGGTATATTTGGGTTCTTTTGATATTCGTTGACAGTTTCAAAGATTGAATAAATGTGGTCTCAATTAGTTGAAGATAATAAGATTCGAGATCTTTAGATAGTCGATCAATTATTTCCAAATTCGTTTGAAATAGATTTGGTATAACACAGGGGGCGCAACGAGTAAAAAGCTACGCCCCCTGTTTATGCTTTTATTATGAGGCTTTTTATTCAGGCAGAAAGTTTTCCATTACCCAGAATTCCGGACTGTCACCCTGGAATCCTGAAAAAACAAATCTCTTTCCATCAGAGGACCAGTCAAGGTGAAAGATATTTATATCAACCAAATCCGTCTTAATGTCTACAATGCTCCCATCTTCAATTGAAATGACTCTGATATCTTTACAATATCTCTCGGTTCCGTAGTTAAAAGCGATCCTTTTACTATCCGGAGACCAGGCCATTTCTATATTGTTATGAGCCAATTGTATTTTCCCCACGACATGCGAAACGCCATCATTTATTGAAAGATATTTCAGTGTCCCAGCTTTATTCTCATCTTTATCAGTGGAAAAATATGCAATCCGTTTCCCATCAGGTGACCATGCTATTGGGCAGTACTTGACACTGTCGGAATCCATTGTCAAGACCTTCGGATCTCCACCATTTAACGGAATGGTGTAAATGTTCACCTCACCAAATCCAATAGAATAAACCTTATCAGCCCTGGCGCGCACATAAGCAATGGACTTTCCATCTGGCGACCAACGAGGGAACCCATTAAGGACCATTGCAGGCGTTTGGGTGAGCTGTTTTGGTTTTCCTCCTTCAACAGGCAGTGTCCAGATTTGCCAGTGCCAACTTGTATCTATTTTTGACTGCCCCGAAAAAACAATTGTCTTTCCATCCGGAGATACTTCATTTCCTCCGCCCCATGCAGGCTTGATCATTTTCTCATCAAACTGAATTGGTATAGTTTTCACTATACCTCCCTCAGCAGGAACAATAGCTAATGAATGTCTTTCCCAATCACCACTTCCCCCATCTATTTCATTTGTATGAAATATTCTTCTGCCATCGGGAGACCACCTGGGTTGTACCGGATATCCTCCATGTGAAACCAGCGCTGCTTTCCCACCAGTTGCCGGTAGCGTATAAAGGCCAAATTCCGTATGACTGCGAAATACTGCTCCGATTTTATTATCTGGAGTCCATCCTGCTAAAGACATGATTCCACCGGTTCCTTCAGGAACATCAATCTTAATCACTTCTCCGGAGGCTGCTCTGTCCTCTCCAACAGAGACTATACATATTTGCTGATCATCCAGAAAAGCAATCATATCACCGTCAGGTGACCAGGTCGGACTTGACGCGTTCACCGCATTGGCAACCAGTTTCGGAGTCCCGTTGGAAACGGGTGTCACCCATAATCCACCACCCGCTCTACCCAAGTTTTTAGTATCTACATATGCGATCATTTTTCCGTCAGGAGAAAAGACCGGTTCTCTGGCTTGGGCATCAACCAATTGCCTTGGCAAACCCTTATCCACAGAAATTGTATGGACATGACACTCATTACTGTCAACCGATGAATAAGCCAACATCTTGCCGTCCGGAGATAAACTTATTCTATAGTTTACTATACGTGCATGCCGGTAATTTTCATACACTTTCTTTAGCTTTCCCCCTTCGGCCGAAACAATATATATACCCTGTTTCCCCTGATTCTCTGGCCATTTTCCAACTGGTCCCGCTGCGTTAAATGTGATCCATTTGCCATCCCCCGACCAGGCAAGTCCGGACCAATCAACCGCCACATCATTAGTATTCAGTATAACTGGATTCCCGAGGAATTCAGATCCAAGTTTTCCAGATAGTGGCATCATCCAGAGCTTTTTGTCAGAAGTGAAGACCATTTTTTTGCCATCCGGAGATAACTGCATGATCCAAGAAAGCTTTGTTGGAATCCGAATCTTTCGGAAGGTAGGTTTATGAGAAACTTTCTCCAGTACTTTAGAGAACTGAACAAGTTTCTCTTTTGCCGCTTTGACAGCTTCAGTTTGCTCAGGATAGCCGTCAACCACTTTCCGGTAAGCCTTTTGTGCTTCATTCAGACCTAACTTTTCATAGCAGAGTCCTATATAAAGTTGAGAATTAGCCGCATATTCTCTTTCATTCGGATATTTTTCGATAATCTTATTAAAGAGCTTGATAGCTCCTTTCAGGTCCCCTTTTGTTTCCATGGTAAATTTTGCCTTCTCGAAGAGAATCTTGTGCTTTGAAGAAGCCGTAAATCCTAAGGACGGTAATAAGATGGCAATGAAGACGCTTAAAATAAAAGTTTTTTTGTGATTCATGATGCTACCTCCTGTTTGTTAGTGAAATTTTTTCATACACAAACAATGTAGCTCTTTAAATTATCCATATTGTCAAATGAAAGTAAAAGATTGTAAAAGATTTTAGTCATCCTACAAATCGATATCCGCCACCATAGACAGAAAGGATGTACCGGGGATGAGCAGGATCCCCCTCAATTTTTTTCCTCAATTTAAGGATGTGATTGTCAATGGTTCGGGTAGTGGGATAACTTTCATACCCCCAGATTTTATCAAGCAAATCATCTCTTGTCACTACTTCACCATGATGGGCGATCAAATATTTTAAGATTTCCATTTCAATAGAAGTGAAATCCAATTCTTTCCCCTTGCGTCTAACTTTAAAACAGGCAAAATCAATTTCAATATCATCAAAAGAATAAATTTGAGGGACTGCTTTTTCCTCTCTTTCAGCGCGCCTTAAGTGCGCTTTTAACCGGGCTAAAAGCTCCCGAACGCTGAATGGCTTGGTAATATAATCGTCAGCACCAATTTCAAGTCCCACCACCTTGTCAATCTCTTCCCCTTTGGCTGTGAGCATGATAATCGGCACGACTATATTTTTATATCGGAGTTCTCGACAGACCTCCAGACCATCTATCTCCGGCAGCATAATATCAAGAATAATCAAATCGGGTGTTTCTTCAATGGCTTTACGAAGACCTTCCACGCCATTTAAAGCAAAATCCACTTCATATCCTTCATCAGAAAGATTGAGTTTCAATCCTTTAATCAGGTCTTCTTCATCTTCTATAATTAATATCTTTTTTTTCATTTTGTTTTATCTTTTTCAGGGCTTAATATAGGAAGAATCACAGAAAAGATACTCCCTTTTCCCGGTTCACTTTCAACCTGAATCCGACCGCCGTGAGCCTCGGTTATATGTTTAACCAGGGTAAGCCCTAATCCACTTCCTCTCGTTTCGGAGACAATTTTATTTTTCGACTGATAAAATCGTTGAAAAATTTTCGAGAATTCTTTGGGCGAAATTCCTATGCCTTTATCTGCAACTTGAAGGACCGCATTCCCGTCATCTCTAAATAATTTTACAGTCACCTCCTTTTTCTTCGGTGAAAATTTCATGGCATTGCTCAATAAATTAACTAAAACACTGGCTATAGCTTCTCCGTCAAACTTCATTCCTGGAAGGTCTGAGACAATATCCGTTTTAATGGCAAAACCTTTTTTCTCTAAATGATAGCGATATGATTCTAAAGTATCAAGAGCAACTTTTGCCAAA
>Ga0265594_1001171_pt1 | contig 20678 bp, 24 predicted proteins | sample saktaG_11_FD_190147 | JGI IMG/M metagenome (GOLD analysis project Ga0265594, IMG submission 190147) | Saline water microbial communities from Sakinaw Lake, British Columbia, Canada - sak_2011_5_24_80m | ecosystem: Environmental > Aquatic > Non-marine Saline and Alkaline > Saline ... | reverse complement strand
GCTATCAGATGTTGAATTTGCCGAGCGCCTTATCACTGAGTATCAGGTAGCAGTTGTCCCTGGCAGTGTATTTGGACAAGGGGGAAAGAACCATGTCAGATGTGCATATGCAGTCTCACGGGCAGACCTCTCTGTTGCAATAGATCGTATGGGTGAATTCATAAAAGAACTCTGATATACAATGGAAATAAGTTTTTTCATGACCGTGTCCTGTTAATTCCGACTGATATATCTTTATCTTTTTTCCCGTCACACCTAATTAGGTTAGGATGACATGTACCATCATCGTGGGCGGCAATTTTGGAGATGAAGGCAAAGGTAAGATTGTTTCACATGTTGCTCACAAAGACAGACCTACAATTATCTCACGTGGTGGGGTAGGTCCAAATGCCGGCCATACCGTTATAGTCGGCGAAAAAAAGTTTGGCGTAAGGATGTGTCCATCAGGATTTGTATATCCTGATGCCCGCCTTATGATAGGAACCGGTGTTCTCGTAGATCCACAGGTTTTTGCTAAAGAAGTAAAATTTTTGGATGTAGAGGGCCGGATATTCATTGATAAACGATGCAGCATTATTGAGGCCTCTCATATAGAAGAAGATAAAAGTAATTCCCATCTTGCAAAGACAGTAGGTTCAACCGGGACTGGTTGTGGCCCTGCAAACAGAGATCGTGTGATGCGCACAGCTCGTCAGGCACAGCAGATACCTGAACTTGCCCCATATCTCATCGATGTCCCGTACGAATTAAATACAGCTCTTGACAGAGAGGAGACTGTACTCATTGAAGGTACCCAGGGTTTTGGAATCTCCCTTTACTATGGACATTATCCCTTTGTCACGAGCAAGGACACCTGTGCTTCTCAGATGGCAGCTGATAACGGTATTGGACCCACACGAATTGATGATGTTATCGTCGTCTTTAAGGCATATCCAACAAGGGTTGGAGAAGGTCCCTTTGCAACTGAGATGCTCCAGAAAGAAGCAGATGAGAAGGGTATCCATGAGTTTGGCACGGTTACCGGGCGTGAAAGAAGGATTGGAAAATGGGATGGAAAAATGGCCCGGTATGCAGCAATGGTGAATGGATGTACACAGGCAGCAATAACCGGCATTGATCATGTTGATCCCTCCTGTTTTGGTCTCACCTCGTATGACAAACTCTCACAGGAAGCATTGGCATTTATTGAGACTGCTGAGAAAGATATCGGAGCCAGGGTTACCCTTATATCAACAGGACCCGAAATGTCACAGATTATAGATATACGTGATGAACTATGAAACGAGAACTACATGATATCCTCTGCTGCCCGGTCTGTAAAGGTGATCTTACCCTATCAGTACAGGAAGAAGACGAACATGAGATACTTACTGGTTCACTGTCCTGTGCAGTTTGTAATGTTGTCTACCCCATAGAGGAAGGAATCCCCAATCTGCTCCCACAGAATAGAGATGAATAAGATACTGTGGATGATATCTGATCTGTTCATCAGAGTCCACAGACCTTTTCTTTTTTTTATATCATCATACCAATTGCTTTTGTATGATACTACAAAGACCAGTATGCCTTTATCACATAATCCATGATAGAATATCTCATACCTGGTATTGTACTGGTCTGTGGACTCATTGTTGACAGGGTTATTGGTGATCCACAGTCACGGTTTCATCCTGTTGCAATGATAGGGATGTTCATTGGCTGGTGGGGAAAACCAAAACGCTATCAGAGACGATATCAGCGTACTATCGGTATTGTCATGTGGGTTATCACTATCTCTGTTTTTACTGCTCCCTTTTTTGTTTTCCAGCTCTTTTCACCGGTATGGTTGTATCTCATTGCAGCACCCTTCTTCTTAAATTCATGTTTTGCAGTGCGTTCGCTTGAGGAACATGCGCAGTCAGTACATGATGCAGTCAGTCTTGCAAAAGGTCAGCAGCAGGCAGCATTACTTGTCTCACGTGACACGAGTGGCCTTTCACACGAAGAAGTTCTTTCAGCAGCATATGAATCGGTAGCAGAGAACTTAAACGACAGTATTATCGCCCCTCTCTTTTATTTTGTCATATTTGGCCTCCCGGGATCAGCATTATACCGGGCAGCAAATACCATGGACGCCATGCTTGGGTACCGTGATGAACGTATTCTGATTGGCTGGTTTGCAGCACGGGCTGATGATGTTTTGTCGTATATACCAGCACGGGTAACCGGGTTGCTGCTGCTTGTACTCTTTACCATTAAGGGACGGTATCATGAGGCATATACTATCTATTCACAGCATAGGAAGAGACGATCCGGTTATAATGGAGGTATTCCAATGGCGCTTATTGCAGGTGGTGTCGGGGTGATGTTTGAGAAGCAGGGAGTGTACCAGATAGGTGTGAAAGAACGCTCTCTTACTGAAGCAGGAAGTGACATAATCAATACAGTCAGGATTACTACTCTCCTTTTCACTTTTTTTACCGTCTTTGTACTACTTTTATTGAACCAGTTCTCTAATATGTAGGATTACATGAAACTGGAAGATCTCAGATGCGGTACTGAACTTCTGAAACGTGGTTTTGCATCCATGCAGAAAGGGGGTGTCGTGATGGACGTTGTCAACGCTGAACAGGCAGTCATTGCCGAGGAAGCAGGAGCTGTTGCAGTGATGGCACTTGAACGGGTTCCGGCAGATATTAGAAAAGCAGGTGGCGTTGCACGGATGGCTGACCCGGTTAAAGTGATTGAGATCATGGAGACTGTCTCAATCCCGGTTATGGCCAAGACACGGATAGGTCATTTTGTCGAGGCACAGGTGCTTGAAGTACTTGGTGTTGATATGATAGATGAGAGTGAGGTGTTAACCCCTGCAGATGAGGAATATCACATCGATAAGAAGATGTTTACCGTTCCTTTTGTATGCGGGGCACGCGATCTTGGTGAAGCGCTACGCCGGATAAATGAGGGAGCTGCCATGATACGAACAAAGGGTGAAGCTGGGACCGGAAATGTGGTTGAAGCCGTAAGACACATGAGGGCAATCATGGGCGAAATACGACGCCTTTCAGGAATGGATGAGACAGAGATAATTCAGCGGGCCCGTGAGTTAGAAGCACCAGCGCCTCTTTTAATAGAGACAGCCCGGCTTGGTCGTCTCCCGGTTGTAAATTTCTCAGCTGGCGGGATTGCAACACCCTCTGATGCAGCGATGATGATGCAAATGGGATGTGATGGTGTTTTTGTCGGGTCAGGAATCTTCAAATCAGAATCCCCTCAGATAATGGCACGGGCTATTGTTGAGGCCGTCAACCATTATAATGAACCTGCGGTGATAGCAGAGGTCTCCAAAGGACTGGGTGAGGCAATGCGTGGTCTTGATATCCATCTGCTCTCCCCAGAAGAGGTACTCCAGACACGTGGCCGGTAAGCAGTCAGTTCGAATACGAATAGGTGTACTTGCACTTCAGGGTAATGTTAGTGAACATATAACTGCATTTAAGCAGGCATGTGCATCACTCCCTATTCCCTATGAGGTACTTCCTCTCAGAACTGCAGATGAGATACAAGGTCTGTCAGTTATAGCAATTCCAGGCGGAGAGTCGACAACAATAGCACGGCTTGTCGATAAAAACGGGATGAGAGAGGCAATGGTCAGGTTTTCTGGTTCCTATTTTGTAACCTGTGCCGGAATGGTTCTCATCTCGACTGAGGTTATCGGTGAAGATCGGTATAAACCACTTGGAATAATAGATATCTCGGTAAACCGAAATGCATTTGGCAGACAAAAAGAATCATTTGAGACCGATATCATGATACAGGGATTAGAAACACCGTTTCATGCGGTCTTTATCAGAGCACCGGCAGTGGTACGAACAGGACCTGATGTCATACCACTTGCCACAATGGAACAGGGAGTAGTCGCGTTGCAGGCAGGCAGACACATGGCATTCTCATTTCATCCGGAAATGTCAGGCGATATCCGCCTCCATACGCTATTTCTTACTTCTATTCTCTCCTGAACCTGAATTTCAGGTAATCACTGCTTTCTGCCCTGATTTTTCACTCCGTTAATAGCAGCTGCAACTGCATCAGGATCTCCTAAATACTGTTTTTGTATTGGACGTAAATGAGTATCCAGATGATAGACAAGAGGTATCCCGGTTGGAATATTGATTCCGGTGATATCATCATCAGAGATGGCATCCAGGTGTTTAACAAGTGCCCTGATACTGTTGCCATGCGCGACGATAAGAACCTTTTTTCCTTCTAAAATATCCGGTGCAATCACATCCTGCCAGTAGGGAAGAGAACGATTAACATTATCATGTAAACATTCTGCAAGGGGAATTTCTTTTTTTGTAAGACTATGGTACCTGGGGTCATAAGCAGGATTTTCCAGGTCCTCTGCTTCAAATGCTGGTGGTCTGATGCTGTAACTTCGTCGCCATATATGAACCTGCTCATCTCCATATTTCGCTGCGGTCTCAGCTTTGTTCAGTCCTGTTAATGCTCCGTAATGTCGTTCATTTAATCGCCATGACCGGTTCACCGGGATCCACATAAGATCCATCTCGTCAAGGATACACCAGAGTGTTCTGATTGCCCGCTTCAGAACTGAAGTAAAAGCGATATCAAAGATATATCCTTCTTCTCTCAGGAGTATTCCAGCGTCATGAGCTTCCTGTTGTCCTTTTTCTGAGAGATCAATGTCTTTCCATCCGGTGAACCGGTTTTCTTTATTCCAGAGGCTTTCTCCATGCCGTACAAGGACAAGTGTATGCATACTAGTAGTACTGTTGTTATCAGGCAGGAATAAGGGTGTGGAATTGGCAGGGGAGATGGTCTCTGTACTGCAGCTTCAGATGATACTGATACACCAATCATGGTATTATGCCTGCAGGAACATGCAGAACGAAAAGAAATGGCAAGAAGATTACTTCAGAATCTGCATGCAATGTGAATAAGGTTGTGTAATTTGACTGTTTCATAGGATTTTTCTGACGGGTTCACAGGGTAAAAAGATACTGCTATGATGGTGGAAGGTACCAGAAGGGATATGATCAAGTATGCTCAGAGATATCTCACAATGAATTATGCACAATATCTGTGTTTTATTCTCATCTTCTTTATGGTCAGTGCCATCGGGGTTGCAGATATATTTCCGGTAAAGACAGCGTTTCCAGTTGAGATCCCGATAAATAGAACCTGTCTAATCACCAGCATAGTGGAGAATAATGCAGGTACACCTCTTGATACACTCACTATCAGATTTTACCTGACAGGAGATGATAATTCCAGTATACAGAACCAGACAATAGATATGCTCCAATATGAAAAAGTAGCTGCTTATTCTGTACTGACTTCTACAAGAACCATATCATTGCCTTCTTCTTTAACAACAGGTGAATATACCCTCTGGACTGAATCATCTGCATTGACTGGCAGACAAAAAATACAAAATGAAGTGCGTGCAGTTGGAACTGTTCAGGTTATCCCGGAAGTATCTCCTGATGAAGGAGTTGATCTGGTTGCAGGAGGTATCCTATTTCCTGATGAAGTGACAGCCGGAGATTTTGTTCAGTTATCAGGGACTGTGATGAATACGGGTGATACTGCCACCAATGAACCTGTTATGGTACATGTCAGACTCGTGAATGAAACAGTACCAAATTCTGTAACAAATATCAGTATCTGGGAGATTGAGACGATGCCAGCCCATGGTACCGGTTCATCCTCCTCATATGAACCTGTACCGGATACGGTTCTGCCTGGATACTATTATGTTGAGATGGTTATAGATCCGGATGAGAAAATGAAAGAGACAAAAAAATCGAATAACAAGTGGATAAGTTTTTCACCAGTACACATCATCCTGCCTCTTACAACAGAAAAACCTCTTTATAGTGCGCCAAAAATATCTGTCAGTGGTTCGGTCATTATGGCTGACCAGTAACATACCGGTTCATTACCTTCCTTTTTAGATCAATTAAATTATTCACTATCAGCTTAATGTACAAAAGAATTTGCCATAGATAGTGAAATCGGTTATATACCTACTAAAACCAGCCCCGTTTTAAAGGATTATTCACACCACGTAATTTCTCTTGTACCGGTATACCTATAGAGAATAGTAATATCTGGTTGCCGGTTCAGTGCAGACATTGTGTGAATTAAAAAAAAAGGGTTATAACAGGAAGAGGGGAGCAAAGACAACAGCTACAATAGACATCAGCTTAAGCAGGATGTTTAATGCAGGGCCTGAGGTGTCTTTGAACGGATCTCCGACAGTGTCCCCGGTAACTCCGGCTTTGTGTGCATCAGATCCCTTTCCGCCAAGGAATCCCTGTTCAATGTACTTCTTTGCATTGTCCCAGGCACCACCTGCATTTGCCATGGTAATGGCAAGCATGAATCCTGAGCCGATAGATCCGACTAACAGACCGCCGAGTGCATCTTTTCCAAGGACCAGACCAATAATGATTGGCGCTGCAATGGCGATGACACCGGGAAGGATCATCTCTCTGAGGGCAGATGAGGTAGATATAGCAATACAACGGGTGTAATCTGCTTCTCCAGTCCCCTCCATCAGTCCTGGAATCTCTTTAAACTGACGACGAACCTCTATAACAATCTGGTAGGCAGCACGTCCTACTGCCATCATAGTCAGTGATGAGAAGAGGAATGGTAGCATCGCACCTATTAAAAGACCGATAAAGACTGGTGGTTGCATCACATCAATTGCCTCAAGATCAACTGCAATACCATATGCAGCAAAGAGGGCAAGAGCGGTAAGTGCTGCGGACCCAATAGCAAATCCTTTTCCAATTGCTGCAGTTGTGTTTCCGACAGCATCAAGGGTATCGGTTATCTTTCTGACAGATTCGTCCTGATGACTCATCTCTGCGATACCACCTGCATTGTCTGCAACTGGTCCATATGCATCGACAGCAAGGGAGATACCAAGGGTTGAGAGCATACCTACCGCGGCAATGGCAATACCGTACAGCCCGGCAAAGGTATATGCGAGATAAATAACCGCACTAATAATGAGAGTAGGCCAGAGTGTCGACTCCATTCCTTTGGAGAATCCGGTGATGATGTTAGTCGCTGCTCCGGTCTCACAGGATTTGGCAATGGTCAGTGTTGGTTTTTTCTCATACGAGGTATAGTACTCAGTTACCTGTCCGATAAGGAATCCACCAATAAGGCCACCGATACAGGCGATAAAGACACCGGTCCCGTATGGACCAAGGAAGGTTGTTGCAAGCAGATATGTTGCGATAATGGCAAGAACGAGTGCCACAATAAGCCCCAGATTAAAGGCCAGGTGAATAGCACTACTCTCGGTCTTACTGGTCCTGACAAAGAATGTCCCGATTATGGCGCAGATTATCCCAATTGCTGAAATGAACATAGGTAATATAACCAGGTTCATCTGATCAGGAATGCTGGAAACGAGATCTACTGCTCCGGTTCCAAGGATTAGTGAGATATCACTTCCTTTACTCAGGGCAAGCAATGCTGCTGCACCGAGAAGCATTGTTGAGATGATGGATCCAACATAGGATTCATACAGGTCAGCACCCATTCCGGCAATATCTCCGACATTATCTCCGACGTTATCAGCGATAACAGCGGGATTACGTGGATCGTCTTCAGGAATGCCTGCTTCAACCTTACCGACAAGGTCAGCACCGACATCTGCGGCTTTCGTAAAGATACCGCCACCAACACGGGCAAACAGCGCAATAGAGCTGGCACCAAGACTAAATCCGGCAACAACATTAACGATGGTATACATCGAGTCGCCGACCATGATGGCACTCATTGCAATAAATGCAATGGAAAGACCGAGTAGCCCCAGACCCACAACTGCCATTCCCATCACGGTTCCGCTTGCAAATGAGACCCTGAAAGCCTCTGCAATTCCACGGATTGCTGCAGTTGTTGTTCTTCCGTTTGCTGAAGTTGCTGTATACATTCCGATATACCCTGCTGTTGCAGAGAGGAATGCACCAAGCACGAAACAGCCGGCAGTAAGTGGGCTGATAAGGACTGTAAGGATGAGAGCCAATATCACCACAAACACTGCAATATATTTGTACTGGGTGTTGAGGTACACCATGGCACTGTCATGGATTGCAGCGGTCAGCTTCTTTATTACCTCTGTACCAGCATCCTCCTTTCGGACTCTCAATAAAGCAAGTCCGGCAAAAAGGAGCGCGATGATGGCACATAAAGGTACGAGATACAGTATCATCTCCATATGTGTTCCTGTATTCGTTAGTACACAAAGTATTCATAATATGCGGAAATAGTGGATACTCTTAATACGCACAAGGAAATGGTTTTATGAATAAAGGCCGGTCATTTTTATTCGAAATCCATTACTTCGGTCTCAAGCGTCTGTAGATTCAAAACCACCGCTTTTGCAGGAGTCGGTTGAATATTCATCTGTTTTTGAAAAGCAGTCTGTGACTGCCATGTTCCTGCATTTATTCCAAGAACCCCCCGGTATTTGGTTATTCCCATAATATGGACATGCCCGGTGTGAAGCACTTCAGGGATTGGGTCAATTACCATTCTGTCAATTTTATCTGCTGCTATAGGGGTTTTTTTCCCATAACAGAGAGCAAGATGCCTTCGTTTCAGCATTTCAGTCATCATAACATGTGCCTGTTCATAACTGGCACCAGGAATGAGCCCTATCATATCATCAAATGAACGGCCATGGTACATCAGAATACGAACACCCTGAAGGTTTACTGTTGCAGGATTCTCAACAAAGATACAGTTTGGAGGAAATGAACTGGTAAATTTTCGAGGTATTGCCGGCTGAGGCTCAGCCCCCCTGACAACATCATGGTTCCCGGGTGCACAGACAATCTGAATGTGTGAGGGCAGGGAAGAAAACATCTTTCCAAGAGCATCATATTGTGCATAGATATTTGGGATAATAAGTTCCTGGTCCTGCCCAGGGTATATCCCGATACCATCAACGAGGTCACCGGCTATAAGAAGGTATGAGATATCACTTCCTCTGAGCCAATCGGTAAACCTGAGCCAGGCCTCTTCTAAAAAGGTATCACTTCCTACATGGATGTCAGAAATTAATACTGCTTTTCCTCTTGTTTTGCTGCAATATGGTTGAAATGAGAAGGGAATGTCAGGTCTGAAGAGCTGATCTCCAAAGATAATAGTTCCTTGTGATGAAACGGTCCCACGCACCCCTATGACTTCATCAGGAATTATCCGTTCTGCTTCGTTAAACTCCGGTCGGTCCTTGTTAAAGAGCACGTTACAGGTTCCGGTTTTGTCTTCAAGTTCAATCATCCGGTGGCCGTTATTTGTTGTCCTGGCATCTGCAACCATCCCGCAGACAGTAACTTCTTTTTGTCTGAGTCTATAATTCTGTTTGATTGCGAAGATAGGAGCTATACTACACCGTAAACCTACCATCTGCCCCAGGCGGTCATATCGGTTGCGAAAGTACTGAACATAATCTTTGATATGGTCAACAGGCCGGCAGCTACCTTCTTTTCCCTGAGTTATCTCAACTTGTGGATCAGTAAATCTGACTCCATCTTTCTCCTTCGTTACTCCTGGGATGTGTGAGACAGAAACGACAAGTGTATGAGTAGGGACCGATGCTATGATACGATCGATAAGGTCTTCGTCACCATGTTCCCGAATGTATGAGACAACATCAGGATGGACCTGCATCTTTGTTGCGAGGAATCGTTCAACGATAGAAGGAACTGAAAGCATCTCGATTTACCTAGTATTCATCCTGATGGAAGAAAAGAACGATGATACATACAGAAAGAATACAGATAAACCAATGAGATGCAAAAGACAGATACCATATTTTAGGTCTGGTATCTGGCTACCATCAGCACTACCGGTAGCCGGACCTGATATCCTTCCCCTCAGGATCATAAAAAGCAGAGACTCTTTTTTGTAGAGCAGGTTGTATGTTCTTTTTCCATTGTTCTATCGGTTTTTATGTTAAAATAATCTGTATTCGGTATCGTCATTTTCGCGCAATGGTGAGATATCCGGAATGACAGATTCGCGTTGAGGGTCTGGTTCCGCGTTCACTCCTGTCCATCTCCCGTGCTATTGTCTCATGAGCAGTGACTTGGGTGAACCTGGCAGATGCAACATCATGTACCAGTGCCATCTGCTCAAAGAATGGTGAATAACAGGCAAGATATCCACCTGGCACGAGAAGAGAGTATGCGTGTGTAACATGTGCCTCTGTTACCGGAAGATCAAGATGAACCATATCATAATGCCCGCCGGCATTGAGCATATCACCATGAACAACGGTAACATTGGAGAGCCCTGCATCATTTATGGTCTCTTGTGCTGCTTTTACAAACTCAATCCGTGCTTCATAACTTGTGACATGTGCAGCAATTCCACCAAAAAATATGGCAGCAATCCCTGAACCAGTCCCTGCATCTAGTACAGAATCCGATTTATTCATCCCGGTAAGACCTATTACAAGTCCGATATCACGGGGGAGCATAGGAGCTCCGGATCGTTTTGCATGGGAAAAAAAATCAGTAGCTCGTGGCAGTCGCACAATAAATGATCTTCCCTTGTGCGTAGTAAGAGTATCACCAGGTCTCATCCCGATGAGCGCATCAAGATCTAGCAGTCCATGATCGGTGCCTGTTTTTCCCCCACCTGCCCTGACAAAAAAATCAGTTTTCTGGCCTGAAAGAACTACGAGATCGTTGTTTTCTATCATTCCTGAGAAAGACTCATGATAGCTTCAGCAATATCACCCTGACATCTTAGAAGAGCTGCTTTTGCGGTATCCACACTTACGCCTGTCTGCTCTGCCACCATGGTAATGTCATCTTCAGGGATTGTCAGTTCTGCTTCCTCAAAGCGGGGTTCACCTGTTATCTGGTAGGTGGTGACACCCTGGACTTTCATGATGACTACCTCGGCAGATGAGAAGATATACCGTCCTTTCGGAGTTTTTATCACGATCTCTTCGACATCTTCAATGGGATCCATCTGCATCCCAAGCTGTTTCATCATCTGTTTCATCTTTCTGGGGTTCATTCCTGGCATCATTGTCGTATCACATCCGTTACGTATAGGGTATATATTGCATTTCTCTGCATAGGATTATTGCGTTTCTTTCGTTTTGATCCCATGTCGCACAGCGACTGCCTGCCCATAGGAGAAGGAACGAATCTCACTGCCACCGAGTAACGCTTCACCGGATGCCAGAAGCTGGTTCTCTGTATTCACGACCAAAACTTCATCTCCTGCCATAATGCCCGGATCTGCTGATAGTACGTGTTTTGCAAAGACATTCTTACCGGCAGCAATAAACTCAGTGACATCATCAGAGATGACGATGCGATAAAACGGTTGTTTTAGTACTGCATGAAGTCGTCTCGCGCCGGCAAGGCCAAGGGTAAGGCGGCCGTCATGAGCCCTGAGTGTTGCAAGTCTTTTACCTTCGAACAGAACCTGTCTGAGTTCTTTTCTCCGTGATTTGATAAAGGTACATCCATCAGGAAAAAGGGGTACACCAATACCCTTTCCGAACTGGAAATCAGCTAGTACCCGTGCCCGCTTTAATAAGTTGTCTTCTGATGGCTTCATTGACGTCATACACAAACTCCTTCTCTGCTGTCTTTGGAATGAATGCTCCTGCAGCTATTCTGTGTCCGCCTCCGGATCCACCATATTTTCCGGCAGTTTCACATAGCGCTTCCTGAAGGTTCACTCCACCTGCTATCACATCTGGCTTTGTACGCATTGATACTTTGGTGTTTTGTGGATCCATCTGGTCAACACACATGATAAGGAGAGGTTTTTTAGGATTAAGTCGTGAAAGTGCCATCCCTGCACCAATGCCGACAATCGTGTCTGGAAAGCGGTCACCAACATGGAGATACAGAATGTGGGAGAGTTCACTTACCCCATTATCGACAATAAACTGGAGAACCTCTCTGATACAGTTACGGTGATTCTTAAGCATCTTGTATGCCTCAGTGTATGCCCCACCCCGATTTCCCCTGCATATAGAATCCCCCAGTTGTGGGCGTGACCATCGACCACATGAATTTAATAATGTCGCATATTCAGATGCATTACCAAGGGGCGAATATCTCATCTCTTCATCAGAAAATACATAATGGTCTGCAAAAAGCCGGTTTACTGGCTTAGAAAAGGCTATCATCTGCTCAACAAGCGCAGTAACTATCATCTGCTTATCAGAAAAAGAAATTTCCTGCCAGACTGGCCAGTGTCTCCGTTCATCAGGTGTTACTCCCAGGCGTTCTAAAAACCGCTTTGCTCCTAAAAGATCCTGAGAAACACCCGGGATATCCAGATCATCAGTATATGCAAGAGCCTGGGGAAGAGGCCGCGTTGATATACCATATATGTTTAGATCCCGCTCCCATAACTCAATATTACCATATCTGACACCAGCTAAAAGGATCTCGCGGGCAGGTCCTGAAAGACAGAGGTCTTCACGATCCATCATATCTCCCACATTTCCTATTACTGCCAGTTTTGCAAGATCCTGGTTTTTATTATCAAGTTCCATTGCGACCAGATAAGCAACTCCTGCAGCACTCAGTTTCTCATATCCATGATGGAGAGAATTTACCTCAACATACCTGGTTGTGGCCGGTTGACTGACATGATGGTCAATGATAATAACGTCCTGTGCAGGTAATCCCTTCTCCTCAAGAAGAGATTGTTGTCCTGAACCAAGGTCAGAGAAGACTTTAAACGAGGTATCATCAGGGATAGCATGCAATGTCAGGGGTTCTAATTGTCTGATGAAAACGGATCGGTTTTGTATTCCGGCTCGTGATAAGGCCAGAGAGAGGATAGCCTCACTTGTGATGCCATCAGCATCGATATGCGAGATTATTGTCACCTCATCATGTGACCGGATCTCTGCAACAGCTTCTTTAACATCCTGTGCAAGGCTCATAATGGTACTAAGTGTACGGTTCTCCCCCTTTAGGATATAGGTTCTATTCATCTCTTTTGATATGGGGGTAGATACTCTTTGTTGCTGATTTATCTCAGAATAAAAAGATGGGTCTTTACAAAATATCCAATCATCATAATGGGTAAGAAGTTTTTAGTATACCCGTAGTTTTCTGAAATAATAGAAACCGGAGATGACAAGGATATCCTATCAAGAGGTATAGGCAACATACATACAGGGAAACACTATCATGAACTCAAAGGATCTTCGTGTGTTTCGTGAACATGGTATCATTGATACAAGAAGAATGCGGGTTATTGATACCAATGCCATAGCACTGGGTGTCACATCTCTGCAGCTTATGGAAGCGGCAGGAAAAAGTCTTGCAGACAGTGTCCGTTCCCTTCATCCGGACATTGTTCTTATTCTGGCAGGAAAGGGTAACAATGGAGGTGATGGCCTTGTTGCAGCACGATACCTGCAGTATGATACTGATACTATTGTCTGGTATTATGATCACCCTGTGATGTCACCGGAATGCAGACACCAGCTCACTGCCCTTACAAGGTCTGCGGTTACGCTCTATCCCTTTACCTGTCTGTCAGATCTAGTTATTCTTAAAGAACAGTCAGAAAAAGCAGATGTTATCATTGATGCCCTGCTTGGTATCGGAGGTGATGGAGATCTAAGGGAACCGATACGAACCTGTGTTGCTATTGCCAACCGTTCACCTGGCCGTATAATAGCTGCTGACATCCCCACAAGAGGAATGCGAACTGACCATATTGTATCATTTCACCGGGAAAAAGTGGCTGGCGCAGAGACCGTTGATATCGGGATCCCGATAGAAGCAGATTGTTGTACCGGTCCAGGTGATTTGACACTGATTCCATCTCTGGCATCACACGCGCATAAAGGGGCGGGCGGTAAAATCCTGATAATAGGTGGTGGTCCATACCAGGGAGCACCCTGGCTGGCTGGTCTTGCAGCAATGAGATCCGGTGCAGACCTTGTCAGGATTGCATCTCCAACAATGCCACAGTCTCTGGATCTGATTCACCTGCCCCTTTCAGGTACACATATTACAGAAGATCATCAGGAACTTCTCATCAGGTATTGTGAAGATGCTGATGTGGTTATCTGTGGAAATGGTCTTGGTCCTCAAAGTCATGAGGTTACGTGTGCGATTGCACCGCATTGCAGAAGAGCTGTTTTTGATGCAGATGCACTTCGTACGCCATTACCGGTTGCCAGGGAGAATACATTGTATACACCTCATGCTGGTGAATTTTCCCGCGCATTTGCTCCTCCAGGTGCACCTTCTCTCCCTGATGATCCCATTCAGAGGGCACATCTTATCAGGTCTGCCACTGCACAACTGGCAGATGAAAAGGATACCATCCTTCTAAAAGGTCCGATTGATATCATTGCAGACAGAGAGCATATCAGATGGAACCGGACCGGCACCCCTGCAATGACAACAGGGGGGACAGGTGATGTTCTTGCAGGGGTGTGTGGAGCTCTTCTTTGTCATCTCACGCCGTTTGAATCTGCGTGTGCTGCATCATATGCAATCGGACGTGCAGGTGAGACAGGAGCAGACCTGTATGGGCAGGGATTGGTAGCGTCAGATCTTATTGATTGTATTGCACAAGTTCTCTATGCCAGGGGTATGCAATAGTAATGAACAGATACGAAAGGCTGGAACTATACTTTAAAAATTATTGATTCCTAAAGAAAAGGGAGAAAAAAGTAAGTATAGTTCTTCAATACTCGTTTCATAATGAAGATATCAGATTTTTCAGTGTCTGAAAGTCTCTTCTCACATATCAGGAGTAATAAGGAGTAATCAGTCGTTAACACGTATGAATCTGAATTGAATATACCAAAAAAGGATTAATGGATGCCAGAATTTACTCACATCAAGGATGATAGTGCCAGAATGGTTGATATCACCACAAAAAAGGACATTCGCCGGATTGCAACTGCATCAGGCAGAATTTATCTTAAAGATTCTACATTGCGCGCTATTGCAGATGGGACAACAGTGAAAGGAAATGTCCTTGCGACGGCACGGGTTGCTGCTGTCCTTGCAGTTAAAGATACTCACCGTATGATTCCCATGTGCCATGCCATCAGTATTACCGGGACTGATGTCTCTTTTATTCAGGAGGAGACATATATTGAGGCATCTGTAACTGTCAGTTCAGTTGGAAAGACAGGGGTTGAGATGGAAGCGCTTACCGGGGTTAGTCTTGCTCTTCTAACGATATGGGACATGGTAAAGTCTGCTGAGAAGGATGAAGATGGTCAGTATCCGGTCACAAGGATTGAAGATATCATAGTTGTCAGGAAGATAAAGGATGAGATAGATCTGATATGAAGTCCTTATTCACTTTTTTTTCACTATAAACTCTGCATATTGGTTTTTTTGACACTGAGAAGAACAGAATCACGTGAATCGGTGACTTCGATAGGTATATGTAGCAATAACTGCAAACCATACTGGAATCACGGGATCCGTCCCGGAGAGGAATGTGGTCCTTCTGGACTGAACCTAGGTGAAAATAATGGTACGATCAATGTATGCGTATGTCAGGGATGCATGGAAGGTCCCTGCATTATCAGGCGTAAAAGAATTGCAATGGGAACGGATGCAGGTATGGCGACGTGAAGGGAGTGTTGTAAAACTCCACCGTCCAACCAGGATAGATCGTGCACGATCACTTGGATATAAAGCAAAACAAGGTGTGACAGTTGTCAGGGTATCTGTCCGCCGTGGTGGAAGACGCGCTTCACGATATGTCAGAGGGCGTCGGACTGCACGTATGGGTGTCAATACCAAAACCGCAGGGAAGAGTATTCAGCGTATTGCTGAGGAACGTGCATCACGTAAACACCCGAACATGGAAGTTCTGAATTCATACTGGGTAGGTCAGGATGGAAAGCAAAAGTGGTATGAAGTCATTTTAGTTGATCCAAACCACCCTTCTGTGAAGAGTGACTCATCCCTAAACTGGCTTGCCGGAGGGAGTCACCGCGGCCGTGCAGAGCGTGGGAAGACCAGTGCAGGTTTGAAAGGTCGTGGCATGGGCAAGCGCGGAAAAGGAACGGAAAAGTGCCGTCCAAGTATCCGCTCACATGCTAACAAAGGAAAATAATCCTATTTTTTGCAGAATCCCGATGGTATATGGTGATGCATGTGTTATTCCCTTTCCAAAGGGTGATACCACTGTCAGGCGGTTAGCGTATGAACTGTGGATTCGTGGGATTACCTTTGCCTTCGCTGATGGTATCCATTCTCAACAAACTTTCTCTTTTTCCGATAAAAATGCAGTCTCTCTGTTTCCAATTGTGTTTTTAAAAGGGACATATCGTGAGATCCAGAATACTGTACGTGACAAAAAAGTTCAGGGAGTATTGAATTATGTTCCGGTCAGTGACAACAAGTTTACGAGAACAGTGCTTTCTCAACCGGTTGTTTTTGGACTTTATGACTATCACATCTCCCCTCGTGATGGTTTTGACCGGGTCTGTGCAAGAATGGCAGAAGAGCGCGGAGTGGCAGTTGACATTAGTGTCAGACCAATTATCATGAGCAGGGGCTGGGAACGACAAAAAATTATCAGACGGTATGAGGAACTCATCAGGCTCTGGCACCGATACCGGTTTCCTATTCTTATCTCAACACATGCACAGACTGTCACAGATATCAGATCCCCACAGGCATTAATCAGTTTATGCAGCCTTTTTGGACTGGATAAAAGAGAAACACAGGAAATTATCAGTTCCCTGCCGAATCTGATACATCCGGAGAAATTGGTACGAGAGATTCTATGAAACGGTTCAGACCGTCAATGCGGGTTAATTATCGTTACATCCTGATGGAATCAGTTCCACAGGCAGTTCATCCGGATCCAAGAGAGATCTACTATACCGTTGCTGATGCGATAACAGAACTATACGGGGATGCACAGGCTGCTATAATTGCATGTGTTATCCCCTATTGTGCGGGTCGTTATGTGGTTATCAGATGCACACGGGGATATGAAGAAGAGGTTATTACTGGTGTTGCCACTGTTTTCTGTTATGGTAAAAGACCAATAGCACTACATCCATTATGCATATCAGGAACTATCAGGACCCTCAAAGAGGTAATAGAGAAGAGAATGAGATGTAGTGACAGATATGAAAAGTATGTACTTGATATGGATACTATAGAGGAGACAGAACCAGTACAGGCAGGTTCAGGACATCAAAACGCTCTTTTTCCTGAAGAAGAAAAGAGCATTAAGCGTGTGAATCCAACATTTTTGACAAGAGACGATTTAGAGGACTATCATGATGAATAATAATCAGGCAGCATATGATCGGGCAATAACAGTATTCAGCCCGGATGGGAGGCTGTACCAGGTGGAGTATGCCCGTGAAGCGGTCAAACGTGGTACAACCGCAGTAGGTATCAAATCTTCAAGCGGGATTGTACTAATTGTAGATAAACGAATCAATTCACGTCTTTTAGAAGCACAATCTATCGAGAAGATATTTGTTGTCGACGATCACATTGGTGTCGCTTCTTCAGGATTGGTAGGTGATGCACGGGCGCTTGTGGATCGCGCGCGGATTGAAGCACAAATAAACCGTGTCTCGTATGATGAGCCCATTGATGTTGAGACTCTTGCAAAGAAACTCGGTGATCATATGCAGACATATACCCAGTTTGGGGGTGCACGTCCCTATGGAACGGCTCTTCTTATTGCGGGAGTGTCTGATGGTCAATTCAGGCTTTTTGAGACAGATCCAAGTGGTACCCTCCTTGAATACAAAGCAACCGCGATAGGAACCGGCAGATCGGCTGCAATGAAACTCTTTGAAGAGAAGTATGATGAGGCAATGTCTGTGGATGATACAATCCGTCTTGGTCTGTCAGCGCTTCATGAGGCAACTGAGGGGAAATTTGATGTGAATACCATTGAGATAGGTCTCATCAGTTTAGATGAGATGGTATTTAGAAAAATGGACAGAGAAGATGTGGCACTATTCTCATCTGAATTTTCAGAAAAGGGATCAGAAGAGACCTGATCTGTGTCAAGGATAAGATGGTGGTTTAGAGATGATATCTCTTGATAACGCAGTTGTGGCACGACTCGAGAGTCATGGAGAACGGTTTGAACTCCTTGTAGATCCGGATCTTGCAGCAGAGCTACGCCATGGAAATTCCCTTCCCATAGAAGATGTTGTTGCAGCCCTCGACATCTTTGAGAATGCTTCACAGGGTGAACGCGCTTCTGAGGTTGTGCTTTTAAAGGTGTTTGGAACAACAGCATTTGAAGAGATAGCGCTACAGATCATCCGCAAAGGTGAGATACATCTGACTGCAGAGCAGCGTAAGGAGAAGATTGCAGAAAAAAGAAGACAGATAATTACCTTTATCGCGCGTAATGCTTTCAATCCCCAGACCGGTCTCCCCCATCCTCCACAGCGTATAGAGATGGCATTGGAAGAGACGAAAATAAACGTTGATCCATTTAAAGGACTCGAAGAGCAGGTAAAAACAGCAATGAAAGCTCTTCGACCGATTATTCCAATTCGGTTTGAAGAATTGCGGCTGGCAATAAAAATCCCTCCTGATTATGCATCACGTGCATATGGAGAGATTCGTACAGCTGCTACTATTGAGAAAGATGAATGGCAGAGCGATGGTTCATGGATATGTGTCATCAGGATTCCTGCAGGCACCCAGAATGACATCTATGATCTCATCAATAAAGTAAGTAAGGGCGATGCTGAAGTTAAAATCCTTAAGTAACTATTAAGGGGTACAGCAACTAATAATAAAGGACTATCAATAGAGGATATATCAATGGCACGATCAAAACATCATCGGGCAAAAGGCAAAGTAACAGGTAGCGCAGGAAGATTCGGTCCAAGATATGGTCGTTTTATCCGTAAGCGTGTTAAAGAGATAGAAATTATTTCCAAAGCAAAACATATCTGTCCCCGCTGTGATAATCAGACTGTAAGCAGGAAAGGGACCGGAATCTGGGCATGTCGTAAATGTGGATTTAAGTTTGCGGGCGGTGCATATATGCCACAGACACCAAATCTTAAAATTGCACTCAGGACCATAGAACGCTCACAGAAGGAGGCGTAAAGAGCATCCATGTCAGGTTCATATAAGTGTGCCAGATGCAAGCAAAAGGTGGAGCTTGATATGAACGTACGGTGTCCGTATTGTGGCCACCGTATTCTTTTTAAGGAACGTGGGGCCGCTATAAAAGAACTTAAGGCCAGATGACTCTCGTTACGACATCAAGAAGAGCACCTCAGGATGTCAGGCGATGCGCGAAAGAGTTCGCCTTTGCAATAGGGTGTGAGTACCGTTCCCGGGGAAAAAGCGGGTTGAAAGATCTCGTTCTGATCGATGATACCCTATTTCTCTTTTCGTGGACCGGAAAGGATACCAGATTTCAGATAGTTGTAAAGATGGTGGAAAAGCTGGATATGGTAATTACTCATCTTATTGTTAAGGAGCGGGAAGAGATCTTCAAAAAAGGTCTTGTGGTATCAGAAAGGAATCTCGCCGATATCCTGGGAAGATATGTTTCTGTTTTGTATACCCCACAAAACGAGTATACTATTTCTTTTGATGGGAGACAAAAGAAGTGTTATCACCTGAAGGGAAGCCAGAATGAATAACCAGGCACAGATAATGATGACTGCTGACCATATTCATATTATTGCTGACGCACTTCTTCCCGAAGTACAACGTGATGCTGGTTTTCGATCAGATGTATCAAGTTCATTTCCAGACGAACACACACTCAGGATAACTCTTCGGGCTGAGGATCTCTCTGCATTGCGCGCATCGTTTAATATGTGGCTGCGATTAATTCAGGTCGCTGACGAGATGTATGACATAATCGCCAAATAACGTGAATGATAACCTAATAATGAGGTCAGAATACTATGAGTGAAATAATCTCACCAAAGGTCCAGAATCAGATAAATATGCTTCAGCAGTTGCAGCAACAGATGCAGACACTCCTGAATCAGAAAAATCAGTATGAAATGGCTGTTCAGGAGACACGCCGGGCAATTGAAGAATTGAACGAAACACCAGAAAATGCAGAGGTATTCCATAGTGTCGGAACCGTGATGATGCAAAAGCCACGCTCACAGGTCCTCGAAAGTCTGACTGAAAAGACAGAAAACTTCGAAATCCGAATTTCATCGATTGAGAAACAGGAAAAACTGGTTCAGGAGAAGTTTGAGAGTCTTCAATCACAGATTAAAGCCGCGATGGAAGGGAGAGCTGAAGCTGCCTGAAAACGATCACGCATAGATTTTTATTTCGGGGCGAGGGTTGCCAAGCCAGGTCAAAGGCGCTGGATTTAGGGTCCAGTCTCGCAGGAGTTCGAGCGTTCGAATCGCTCCCCTCGCATTTTTCTTTCATAATGTCTTATTTTTGTTTTAATACCATGTGAATTACAGAGATTTATTAGGAATGAATGGAAAACAGTACCTATACTAGATTATTTATGGCTATGAATACTGGAGCAGTATGATGAAATTAAAAGCAATTATATCGGTTTTGGCGCTATTGGTAGTTTTATCTATCGTAGCCTCGTTTGTATCTGCAGCAGATAATGGATTTGAATTCCCATCAGTTATTCCAAATACGACGCCCGATTTTGGTTCATTAGATGCAACCAAT
>Ga0265594_1001169_pt1 | contig 20706 bp, 13 predicted proteins | sample saktaG_11_FD_190147 | JGI IMG/M metagenome (GOLD analysis project Ga0265594, IMG submission 190147) | Saline water microbial communities from Sakinaw Lake, British Columbia, Canada - sak_2011_5_24_80m | ecosystem: Environmental > Aquatic > Non-marine Saline and Alkaline > Saline ... | reverse complement strand
CCATTCCGGAGACGGAGGTACGCGAGAGAGCCGTTCGTCGAAGATTCACGGCAGAGTACAAACTTCGTATCCTCAAGGAAGCGGAATCCTGTACGAAAAATGGACAGCTCGGTTCCCTGTTGCGCAGGGAAGGACTTTATTCGTCCAATCTCATTACATGGAGACGTCAGATGGAAAAAGGGACGTTGGAAGCCCTGTCACCCCGCAAGAGAGGTCCAAAAGCTAAAAGACCCGATCCATCAGCCCGTCGCATCGCCGAACTTGATCGAGAGAATCAAAAGTTGAAGAAAAAGCTTAAGACAGCAGAGACCATTATAGACGTTCAAAAAAAAATTTCCGAGATCCTGCAGCTACCCCTCACAGAGAACGGAGAGATGAGCTCATGAACACAGCAGAATCATTAGCAAAAGACGTTGGTGTCAAGAGTGCCTGCGATGCTTTGGTTATTCCAAGAGCCAGCTTTTACCGATGGTGTGACAGAGACGAACATTCTATGAAGGATAATTGCCGTCCAGTGCCACCGTTAGCACTGACATATGACGAACGAAAAGATGTCCTGGACACATTACGTGAAGAGCGATTTGTCGATCAGGCACCTCAAGAGGTCTATGCCGCATTGCTGGATGACGGAACCTATCTTTGCTCTGTAAGGACCATGTACCGCATTCTGGAAGAAAATCAAGAAGTAAAAGAACGGAGAAATCAGTTAAGGCATCCCAGCTATACGAAACCGGAGATTTTAGCAACAGCACCCAATCAAGTGTGGTCCTGGGATATCACGAAGCTTAGAGGACCGGTAAAGTGGACGTATTATTATCTTTACGTCATCCTCGATATCTTCAGCCGGTATGTTGTCGGCTGGATGGTGGCGCACCGGGAAAAATCGGCACTGGCCAGGAAACTGATCGAACAGAGCTGTGAAAAACAGGGCATTCAACGGGATCAGTTGATCATCCATTCGGATCGTGGTCCAAGCATGACATCGAAGCCGGTAGCATTGTTATTGGCAGATTTGGGGGTTACTAAAAGTCATTCAAGGCCCTATGTCAGCAATGACAATCCCTATTCAGAATCGCAGTTCAAGACCATGAAGTACCGGCCTGATTTTCCGGAAAGGTTCGGTTGTATTGAAGATTCCAGATCCTTTTGTCAGGACTTCTTCCGCTGGTATAACACAGGGCATTATCATTCCGGTATTGGTTATCTGACACCGGAAGATGTCCATTACGGACGGGCTGAACAAATTATCAAAGAGCGTGAAAAGGTATTGAAAATGGCCTTTGAAAAACATCCAAACCGGTTTAAGGGAAACGTCCCTAAACTGATGGCATTACCAAATGCTGTCTGGATTAACAAACCATCGCCGAATGAAAGTGATTCGGTGATAGTCTAAATTATTGATGGGGGTGTCTCATTTTCATTGACACGTTCCGGTATTGCTCAACCCAACTCAATAAGAGATGTTTATCTTTTTCCCGCATAAGAGCACCCATAACTACCCCACTCAATAATGCTGATGAAAAGTTGTAGAGGCCCGGCCCTCCTTCTTGTTCAGTTTTTAAAATTCTCCACTCCTCCTGATTCTTCCAGTGAGTCGATTTCGTTAAAAGTGCCTTGCGAAATTCCTCAGCCTTCCCTATATCCATTATATTAACAGCGGGATATTCCTCCTGGTATATGACTTTTAATGCCTCCCAAAACAGTGCATGTTCGGTTAAAGCATCAAACTCTATGCAGAATCCACGATGAGAGTCAGAATATAAAGACCACATTAACAAATCATTGTTCTTTTCAGAAAGACAATATATCCCGATAGTCTTTATGAATCCTTCATATGCATTTCTTAAGATCGGTTGATCGGTTAGTAACCGTTGTTTCCCACGCATTAATTTCTTGATGACCCTTTTATTTGCAGAAGGGAATTTATCTTTAGTAATCTCCTTTAAATATTTTTGTCGTTTTAAAGAACTTTGGTGAAAAGTTAATATTGGTCTACATTCAAAAGGATCATCAAACTTGGTTGCATCTGTAAGATAGATTTGCCTCTTTGCAAATATGTCCTCGACGCCTTTGGAGTTAATTGATCTGTATTTATACAAATGCTTGGGCGTATGTGGCCTTACGATTTTGACAAGTTTTTCTGCCTCTTTTCTTTGTGCCATAATTATTTTGAAGGCAATTAACGTGCTGGATCACTCGTCTATGAATGGCGCGCCCACGCGCCTTTCAGAAATCAAGTGATTCCAATTGTTGTGAATCTGCATTCATTTCCGATGTGATGCTCCGAATAATAAAAGTGCCACAGTCAATGGCATGCCGAACGAGTGCGGCAGAACACTCCGACATACCGTGTACGTCGCTGGCATTTCGTCGGAAGGAACCTAAGACGTAGGCCGCTTGATTGACTGAACCCTTGTAGTTCTGCCAAATGCGCATTACTTCTTGTTCTTCAATTTGTGCTTCGGCAAGGCGTGCTTTGTACGCCTTCTCGAACGCCTGGAAGGAGCGAGATGCGCGCTCCTGGTAGGAGGCGCGGTGTGCGTCCCCGAGACTGTGTTTCTCGTATACGCGCTTGGTCAGAGTGTCAATTGCGCTGCAGACCGCCGTCATGGCTCCTGAATAGTCGCCTTGGCCATACCGCGTGTAGGAAGCGCGCAGTAACTGCCTGATTTCCTCCGACAGATCAACAGCTGCTTCCTCGACATGAAAGTCCGATGGTTGAAGTTGGCCATCCGCCACGGTCCAGCCAAACTGTTGAACGTACTCGGACACCTTGCCGTGAAGATGTCTTTTCCGTTCCAGGAAGGCGGCAAGGAGGCGTTGAATTGCCCCTGTTTGATTCTGTTCTTTCCCTATTAGATCATCGACTGCATCGAGCAGTTCGCTCTTCGAAGCGCCCTTAGCAGGGAGAGACCTCTGCTGAAGATGCGAAAGCTCTTCCACCGGTAACGCAGATACTGCGACAAGATCCTTAATCTCCGCGAATGTGCAGGTGTCTTTCAGTATTGGGCGGAGAGATCGCCAGATTTTCCGAATATCTTTTTCCATTGTTTCCTCTGCACAACGAATCAGCTCAGGCGCGCCGCTTTTGGGCGTCGCCTAGAGCGCCTTGATACTCATTGAACCTTTCCTTTGCCGCAGTATCAATTTAAGCTGCGAAGGCAAATCAAACCAAACAAAGGAGGAAGATTCAATGAAATTTTACACAAAGCAACACAACTATTATTGTGGCATCGATCTGCACGCCAGAACCATGTACGTCTGTATTCTTGATTCCAATGGCCAGGTAGTATTGCATGAAAACATGAAAGCTAACCCCAAAGCCCTTGCCAAGGCAATCAAACCATTCCAAGATGAGCTGTGCATCGCTGTTGAATGCATGTTCACTTGTTATTGGGTAGCAGATTTTTGTGAAGATAACAACATCCCATTTGTTTTAGGGCACGCCCTGTACATGAAAGCCATTCATGGAGGCAAGGCAAAGAACGATAAAATCGATTCCTATAAAATAGCTTCTCTTCTCCGTGGAGGAACATTCCCCATGACCTATGCCTATCCCAGATCCATGCGCTCAACCCTGGATCTCCTCAGACGACGTATGCATCTGATGAGAAAACGCGCTGAACTTCTGGCCCACATTCACAATACAAATTCTCAGTATAATCTTCCCGAAATCGGGAAAAACCTTCGATATAAACGCAATAGACCCCTTGCAGAAAATCGGTTTGATGACAAGAGTGTCCAGAGAAGTATGGACATGGATGTCGAACTCATTAATTTCTACGACGAGAGGCTCTCCGGTGTTGAATGGTATATCCTTAAGCATGCCAAAGCACATGACTACCACAGCTACATGCTTTTAAAATCGTTTCCTGGAATCGGAGATATCATAAGCCTGGTCATTCTCTACGAAATTGAGGATATTAATCGCTTTCCGAAGGTACAGGATTTTGTCTCCTATGCCCGTCTTGTTAAATGCAAAGCAGAATCGGCAGGCAAAACCTATGGCACTTCCGGAGCCAAAATCGGTAATGCGCATTTGAAGTGGGCATTTTCCGAAGCTGCGGTCCTCTTTTTAAGATGCAATCCTAAAGCAAAGGCCTATGTGGAAAAACTTGCCAAAAGACATGGCAAAGGAAAGGCTCTCTCCATTCTGGCCCACAAGATCGGGAGAGCGGTTTATTTTATGTTAAAAAGAAAAGAACCGTACAATGCGGATCTTTTTCTACCGGCATAAGTCATATTGCCGCAGCTTAAACGTCTAACTGGGGCCACCAGAGTAATATCTTCAATGATGATAATGAAAATATCGATAATTATGGCAATGACCACGAAACCATCATTAAGAAAATATACACAGGCAACCTGCACGCGTTGATTAGGGCGGCGATATGACACACATAATTAACATTGAGAATAAACTGCACCTCACCCGATCCTGCAACTAACTGGATGGTCTGTATTATTAAGATCAAGCCACTGCCTTTGAAAAGGGCGGTATGAGGTCACCAATGAATTTCCAGGGCGTTTGCCCATAGTCAATCAAGGCAGACCAGCCGTAAAACGGCGTAAGAGACCCTCAATATGTGTTTGTAGCAGGCTTTCAAAGCCCAGCACGCTTTTAGAAACAAAGACAGATTCTTCGATTTGTTAAAGAACAAGAGGGAAAAATACTTTTTCCCTAAAGGGATTTTTTTGCCTATTGACAAAGGTGAGGCTCATATGTGTTCGACTGAGTTAATCTTCGGTGATATGGCAGGAGCTGTTTGTCGAAGAGTGACCATGCTAAGGCTATTTTCCTGAAACATTCACCGCCGAAACAATTTGCCATTATTGCACCGCCTTGCCTTCAGCAGGAGCACCAGAGAGTTTCAGAATACTCAAGACCATACTTTTCAAGGTCTCGCACGTCTTGCCCTCTCTCTGCGCCCGTTCAATGATCGTCGAAATCACAGTCGGATTCTTGACTGCATGTTTCCGCTTCGGTATGCCGAACTCTCCCTGACATTCGCCAAGCAGCTTTTCAAACAAGTCAGCGCCGATTTCCGACTTCAACGTGCTTTCGAGGTCACGTTTGAAGCAGCAATAGTGCGGCTCTTGGTGGGCCGGCCAATTTTCTACCTTCTTTCCGACAATGCGCAAGAGGCGATGATTGTCAGCAGGATCGGGCCTCCCGTCTAGGGGCTTGCCGCACTCCGGGCAAACACCCGCCATTTCGCCTTTATCTCCATCTGAATCCCAAAGAATGTAAACGGGAATCCCGAACTGACGAAATATGAGTGCTGGTCTGTCCAGACTTCGCTTGCCACCGACGGGGATGATCGAAACACCGATGCTCTCAAGATCCTTGTTCATGGAATGAGCCATGCCAAGAATCGCCGCATAGTCGTCCTCGCCCTCAACGAGGACAACCACGTGGGCAAAAAACCCCTCGTTGATCCAAGGCGTCATAATTGCACGAAGGCGATGACTCAGACTGGCGCCCGTGTATTTCTCGCCCTTTGCTCCGTCAGTCTTCCAGAGTTCTTCCGCGATCTTATCCAGTGTGGTTCCGATTACTTCCGTGATCTTGGGTTTGCCTTCGCCGTTGTCTATTTTCCTGAGTAGCCGAATCTGATTGAACCGATCAAGTCCCACAAAAAGGGGCGAGTGCGTTGCGTAGATGATTTGGGTTTTTTCGGCCACGCCGGGAGTCGAACCGGACGCCAGTTGAAGGAAGATCTTTGCCAAATGTCTTTGCCGGTTCGGGTGCTGGTACATCTCCGGCTCCTCGATCGCTAACACGAGATTTGGCAACGTAGTGTTTTGCTCTCGCTGTGCTTCTGCGGAACTGGCTTCTCCCTCAGCAGATTCTTCCGGTTTGTTCTCGTTGACACAATGGGCCATAGCAAGGTGCTGAAGCATAGTCAGGATGAAAGCCCTCTGAAGACCGTGCCCAGTCCGATGAACTGCGGTTGCGTAACGGTCTTCTACGAGTTTTACATCGGCTTTCGGCATCTCAATCTTGATCTGATCAAGGGGAAGCCAACGCAGATCGACCGAGGCATCTGGCACAAAAGTTTGGAGTGTTTTTGAAAGCTGGCCCGATAGTCCTTGCAGTTCGGCAAGGTTCTCGGGCCGCATGATCTCCTCGTATTTCTGTTGGGTGTCCTCTCGCAGTTTCTTGACGACCTCTTTGTTGGCGACCACACTGCGGACGACCATGTCCATGAGATCGGTCAAAACCGATCCGCGCCCTTCTGCAGCGTCGTCCGACGCGTCACGGACAGCCGGAATGAACAGGAATCGCGTGAATCGCCCTAAGTACCCTTGGCCCACCTGGGTAAAACCGAAGAAACGTCCATCATCGCGTTCCCGAGTGCATTTGTCTGGGTGATCTCCTTCCCATTTCGTGAGGGCAGGTTCAACAGCGCCAAGATTCGACCATGTAGGCAGATCGGCATATTCGGGCTTTGCGCGCACCGCTTCGTATTCGGCCCGAGCGGTCTTGCCTCGGTCCTTAACAGCCATACCCTCCCGGATTTTCTGAAACTCCGAATTCTGTAGAGATGCGCCGTGATAGGTGGCAGGGAACTTCCCGTTGTCGTATTTGAAAACGCGCTCAACAGTCAGCTTGCCGCCCTGCAAGTACTTTGAGAAGAACCCGGTTGCCTCCTTCGATAAATTCGTGAATGTAATGCTGATGACGATCTCCGCCGTGGTGTCAGAGTTGTAGAAGTCCTCGACATCAACCTTGGGCGAAGTGTTGTAGAACAGGTCCAAAGCTTGGAGAAAAGCTGATTTTCCGCAACCGTTTGGCCCTACAAGCGCCGTCAGTTCATCGCAAACGAGCGCTTCGTCCAGGATCGGACGGAAGTTCTTTACTCGGACTGACTCAATGATCATGGCGAAGTACCCTCAGCGAAGCTTTCGACAACGATAACGGTCTTTGATGTGATCATTCAGATAACGACCTTTCGACGAGGCACGCATCAAGACGGCGTACACCGTTTCCGGAACGTCGAAATATTGGTAAATTCCGCCGCTGTGGAATTCGACTTCCAGCGTGCCGGTGCCGGCGTCGTAGCCGATTGACCGAACATTGGTTGAACTTACTCGTTGCCTTTCCATTTATCCTCTTCAGTCGAACGGCGAGGCTGAACTCTAGCGCAGCGTGATAATGGCGCTTGCGCCTATTATCAGGCGAGCAAGAAGCTCCAGCCATTTGGTTATCGAGGCGCTACGCACCGAGATCAAATGGATGAGAGCATTAGCTCAGCCTCGCCGTTACCGGGCGCGTAGCGCCCGGTAACATTTACGTATAAGGCAATTTTGCCTGATATCCTGATATTAAACAGACAAACAGGCAGTTTTGCTTGCTTGCAATATTCAATATAGTATATCCTCTAAGCATGAAAAACACGGTAAAATAGAAAGAAAGCTATGTCAAGTAAGATTCTTGATGATATGCGTGATGTGATGCGGCGGCGACACTATTCGATTCGCACAGAGAGAAGCTACTGCGAATGGGTGAAGCGTTTTGTCCTTCACTTCAACATGAAGGCGCGCAAATATCTAAAGATGGGGTAACCCGACAGCTTTTGCAAAAGGCAGGATAACCACTTGAAAGAGCGCATATATTGATAAATCTTTAGGCTGATGACTTCAGGAAGGACTACACAAAAAATCCGATTTCGCCCAACCGGCGCAATCGCTGACTACACCTGTTTTTGAATACTGGAGTTACCACCCCTCTCGCAACACTTCCAACTGACTCATCGAATCAAGAACTCTGCTGCAGGACTCCCAATCAACGTTTTCAATCTGGTCATATCGCATTTCGAAGGGATGGCGCTTGGGGACCGCATCAATGACCCTTTTTGCCTCTTCTTCGTCTCTCAACGCAGCTGCAACCCAGACATCCTCCAGGGTATCGGGGACTTGGCCGAACATATTTCGGATATTTTCCAGCCTCTCCGAGAGAAGCTGGTGAACCCTGTCCTCCACAGAATCTTTGTATCGCATGTTATAAATTAAGACTTCAGGCCGAAGCTGGCCGATTCTTTGAATCCGCCCCTTCCGTTGTTCCAGCCGTGTGGGGTTCCAGGGAAGGTCCAGGTTTATCAGGGATCCCAACCGCTGCAGATTTAACCCCTCAGAGGCAGCATCTGTTCCGATTATCAAACGAAGTTCCCCTGATGTAATCTGTTTCTTGATTTCGTCACGGCTGAGACGACGGAATACTCCATTCTCCATAATCCCGGATTTTGATACGTTGGCATAGATGGCGACTTTTTCACCGGGTATCCGTCTTGACATATGCTCGGCCAGCAAAAAGACGGAATCGTAATACTGGCTGAAAACAATGCATCCCAGATTCAGCCACCCGCCTTCACCAGACACACCGCTGGATAGGATCGCCTCCACCCGGCGAAGCTTGGGATCCTCATCCCTGTTTTCTTCCAGTATTTTGAGAAACCTTTGCAATGCCTCTTTTTCTTGATCCGTGAGAGGATAGAGTGAGGAGGCAGTTCCTTCCTCCTCCCATTCCTCTTCCGCCTCTGATCCAAGCATCTTCCGGGCTGTGAGCCTTCCTGCCTCCATGGTGCTGCCCACACGTCTCAGGAGGATGGTTTTCATGAACCCAGAGTTCAGACCAGGCCGTCTGGCGAGGATGGTACAAAATTCTTCCGCTACATCATAGGCATCCCGAAGGAAAGGTGGAAGGGCGATAGCCTCTTCGTCGCTTTCTCCGAAAAGACGAACTTCGATGCGCTGCAGGTAGGGTTCGTTGGTCTGGGTGTCTATGGTATTTTCGAGAAAATCTCTTGTCCGACGAACAATATGGCGGATAAACGGATTATGTTCCTGGAAGAAACGGGGCAATAGTCTTCTTACCCTCTGCTGATCCGGCTTGGTGAGGCCGTTAAATGCCTCCGGGGGAACCCAGTGTTCGGAAGGCTCTACCTTTAAACTCCGACGGAGCAATTGAAAATCCCTGCCTTCCTCTTGTGGCGGCAGCGGGTCTCGCATCCACTCCCAAAAATCTGAGCTGTCTGACGGGGAACTTGACTGTCCAATGACAAGATCAACACCTTCCTGTGCTCGTGTGCGCCAGCGACTGTACGGGGAACCGAGGACGTAATTTTGTCCCTCGTTTAGGGCGCTCAGGAGATCCCACGCCTCGATCGGATCGAGCTGAACCGGTGTTGCTGTTGCTAAGAGAAGGCTCCGAGTTCTTCGTGCGATGTCCATAAGAAAGCGAAGCAGATTATTTGGTTCTGCTTTTTCTCCCCGATGGGCAGGACCGAGGTTCGCTCGCCTGGCACGATGTGCCTCATCGAGGATGACACATTCATAGGTGAGATCCTTTATCATGGTGACCATCTCTGATCCCCGTATAATGAGCCCGGTCGATATGATACCGATTCGGCGAGGACATTTCTTTATTCCCTGGGGACCGAATTCGGCGTAGGTCACGCCCTGCTCGTCAATCCACTGCCGACCGTTCCACTGTGCCGAAGGTAATGCCAAGAGATTCCAGAGTTCATCCTGCCACTGCATCATTAAAGGCTTGGGTACGAGTATCAGAATAGGTTTATCGCCATAGAGGGCCATCAGTTTGGCGGCAAGCGCAAGTTGGATGGTTTTTCCCAGGCCCACCTGATCTGCCAGGAGATATCTCGCGCCGCCGTTTTTATGGGCATCAAAAGCCAGCTTGATAAAGGATTTTTGATACGCCCACAGACCGTTTTCTCGACGGTAGATGGGGAGTTCCACAATAGGTTCGGCAGGCTCGCTCTCTCCTTTTTTCCAAGTCGCTACGTCCGGGACAACAACACGCTTTATCAGACGAGCAACGTCCTGAATCACCGCCTCCGCCAGATCGACCGCCTGAGGGGAAGACCAGAGGGCATCGAATTCCTCCTGAACCCATCGTACTCCTTCCTCACTCTCATCAAGCCAGACAAGCTCATAGTTGTTGACCCACGCCGTGCGGGATTCATTGGCACTCCCAATAAAACACACATTCGATCCATCGGTACGGGTAATCACGCCCGCCTTGCCATGGATCAGGCCAAAGGCCTCATCGGGAAGAACCTTTACTTTCAGGATACCACTCTCAAGAAAAGCATAGAGCCGCTGCAATCTGTTTTTTAAGGGATCTCCGATTTCGGCAGGCAAAGAGGCGCACCATTCCCGGTGCATACCCCATTTGGCCGCCCTGGCGGTCTGGACATCTAGGGGGTTAAGGCTGGAGTTGCAAACCACGCGAACACAGGTTCCCCCGCTGTCCGACGTCATCTTTTCCAGCGCTTCTCCCGCGACTTCCAAGAGGGATGAGCTGAAATATCCCGCAATGCGATCATAGGAATGGGCGCCGTGCAACTGGGTAGCCAAAAAATCATTCAGTGGGCTCCGGCGTGATGAATAGCGATGGATCATATGCCGTCTCCTTCGACAGCCCCCAGCAGGAAATGGGCCGCTTCAACATCTTTTTTCCAGTGTTCCATTTCCACTGAAGGTTTCTGAGAAAGATAATCAAGCAGGCTGATGATTGTCTGGCGACGGTCCCAGTAATTGAGACTTTCCTCCTGTTTGAGATAAAGCAACCCAGGCATCGGATCATCCTCCTCCGCGGTTTTATAAATGGCAAAAAGAACCTGCCTAAGGAGTGATCCGGCGAAACCTTCACCGGATAGATCTCTTCCTTTCAGTTCGCTGGGTGTCTTCAGCCGGGTCTGGTTGGCGGAGCCACTTCCTAAAAGCCCCCGGTAATCTCGGACACCGAAGCCTCGGGCGAATTCCTGATAGACACCGTCGCGATACTCGCCGTGAGCTTCAACCTCGACTCCCTTGATATAAAAACGTTCCTCCGGGAGGAGATGTTTCCATATATTCTTATCCAGACCATCAGGGACGAGAAAATCAGAGGCAATCCGAACAGCGCTTCTTATCATCTCCGTCAGAGGTGAGGATTCTCCGGCCTTGCGAACCCGTCGGAGTTCCCGCTCCACATCGATGTCTTCAATGGTGCTATACGATGTGACAACCCGGAGAGCGGCGGCATAAGCTGCCAGTTGATAGTCCGCATCGCCGAAGTTGGGGTCATCCTTGTCGTCGATCTCCAGCATGGACTTGAGTTGCCGCCGGACCTCGGACTGGACGTCCGGGTAAATATCGGAGCGATCTCCCCGCAGTGTTTCCTTTCGTTTACGCAGGACGAGAAGCACAGTGCCCTGAACGTATTTTCCTGTTCGGAAGGATGTATCCGTCTCTGTAGCAATGGTCCACGCTGCCGTGACCCGGAGTCCCGCTGCCCAGAGAATCAGGGCTAAATCGGCCCAGACATCCACATCTTGATGGGTGAACATGACAAGCTGCAGGCCATTGTCGGGCATATTATCCGCCAGCCGGCGGTAACAGTCCACCATAGCCATGCGGAAATTTTCATCGGCGCCCTTGACGGCCAGTGCCCGCTTGCTGTCGGTGTACCATTCGGGAAAGAGGTCTGGTAATCGCTTTTCATACCAGGCAAGAAAAAGTTCTGAGAGTTCCTCATAATTCACGGCGTCGGCGTAGGGAGGATCAGTGATCCAAAGATCAGCAAAATAGGATGTGGACCGTGCATCGAGGGGAATTATTAAAGAACTTAATGGTAAGATATATCTGGTAGGAATTTTATAATGCCATGTTGTATGCAAACCTTTATGTGCCCTAGTTGCATAGTTAGCAAGTGTATTTAACGCTTGATTGTAAAAAACATGCATGCCAAGTTCTGTTATGGCGCTCGAATCCCATACACAGAGCCTCGAACACCAGTCCGCCATCCTTCCGATTCCCAAGAGAAGGGCCACACGATCCCTTGTGTTCGATACCGTTTTATTGCTGAGTTCCTGAAACAATCCGATCATGAGCAACTGCCGGGGATTATAGAGATGATGCCAACGGGTCCAGCCGCGTTCACGAAATAGACGGTCCGTTTCAGCACCCGACTCGATCTTGCGGCAGGGGATGAACCCTTTAGCCTGCCACTCATCAAACCGCTCTCTTATCAACCGCAGTACCTTGGATTCCCGACGCAGATCGTCCTCCTTCGGCGCCCGATAGTATTTATCTCCCGTTTCAGGATCGACCCAGCGGATGCAGTAGAGGCGTTCTTGCAGTACATCATCTCGGCGTGGCACAAGGTCCCCGTTCCCCCACAACCGCAAACCCTCCCGCCCTCGAACCTCTTCTATCGGCGTGACAGTTCGAAGATGCGCTGGTATGAGGTTTCCGTCTTTATCTACAGGACACCGGATGCCGTTTGCCCATGTGCCTTCATCTTTGGTTTTTTCCAATTCCTCGGGGCTTGCGTCCTGGACGATCTCGATACGAAAGGTCTTCGTACTCTTGTCAGGGATCAGTCTTGCGATAGTCTTTGTCTTCTGACCAATGATCCATGAGGGGGCAAGGGGTACCCGCCAGCCCGTGACGGGATCTGTGACTTCGACACAGTAGAGGTAATAGTCGGCTTTCCACTCTTTGCCGATGATTTCTCCCGTTGCCTCATCCCGCCAGCCCTCATCGTTTCTTTCTATACCCCATTCCTCGATCTGACGTCCCACAGCTTCATAGACTTGTTTCTGGATGCTGTGGACTTCTTTGGCTATGTAGGCGCCTCCTCCGATGAGATGGATGGCCGCCCACGTGAGCAGGGTTCCCACAGGACTGAGGTCTGCGCCGTACATATCGCACCCCATAACAGCGGCCTCAAAAGGCACACTGCCCCCACCGCAGAATGCGTCGCCGACTTTCGGGACATGACCGAAACGTCGCATTCCTAAATCCCGGACCAGTTCCTGAATGCTCCCTGCGTCTGTTCCCAGATGGGCATTTATTTTCTTCCATGCCGCTTTCGAGGGGCCATCAATCTCTTCGGGCCTCATACAATGGGTAAGCCTGGCATCGTAACTCATCCTGTTAAAGGCCCTTCGTTGCATGTGCTGCCTGTCTTCCCGGCTGGCCGACTTCTTCCACTGCCATTTATTAGACTTCCTGATGAGATAGAATTCACGTTCCGTTGGTGTGGCGTACTCATACACCTTTGCTGCAGGAATATTTGATCGAAGACGCCGCCAGAGGCCTTCCTCGTTCATTGTCATCAGTTTCAGGAATATCTCCCTGTCCTTCTTGGGATTGTCTGAGACAGGCATGATAAGTCCGAGAATGGCGGCACGGACAAGGACAAGGGGTTTCCGTCCCCACCATTTACCCAGTCCGGTAAGGGTCTGGCTGTTGTTGGCTTTTCGTTCCTTGTAACTTTCCTTGGACAGCTTGCTGACGGGAAACTGAGTTTCGATAAAGGTTAGATCCTGCATATGATGTACCTATACATCCTCGAAGAGTCTGGTTTGCGCGTTTTTGATTCCCCGTTTTGGCTTCTTTTTTCTAGGAGGATATGCCGAAGAGATGGTGTCTAATGGCTTAGTTTCGTCTTTCTTCGGCAACTTCATTGGCTCCGGCTCCTCCACGAAACGTTCTCCGGGTATCTCCGGCACGGGGTTTTCCGAGAAGGCAATTTTGATAGCTTTTCGCCAACCCCGGTCTTTTCCTATCTCCTCCCGGGTAAATGTGGCGTTAATCGTCGTATAGAGCCACCAGCGTTCCTCCGGCTCCAGACCCGTCCAGTTTGCAATAACATTGGGGATAAGACTCTCGTCTATGTCCTCCACCGCCCAGGCCAGGAGAATCAATTCTTTCCCGAAGTGCGGGGGAAGAATATTCAACTGGTTAGCCTTCCAGGAAACAGAACGATGCCCGGCAGCTCTGATCTTTTTATTGAACTGCCCTTTGACAACGTCCGCGATTCGATCCCAGCGATAACGGTCCAGCCGGACTTTGACAACAGGTGCCTTTGCGTTAGCAGCAACAGTCTCTGTCTCGCCTTCCCATTCAAAGCGTTCCTCGATATTTACAGGATCTTCTGCCTTTTCCTGGATAATAACGACAAAATGATGGGAAGACTCTCCCGGGTCGAAGCCGAATCCGATGAACTGGCGTTTTCTGCGGGCCATCACTGGCGCACTTCTCCTTCCTTGAGCTCCGTCTTAAGATCGGCTACCATGTCGAGGAGCTGTTGACCTGAATCGAATTTGAGACTGCCGACATCAATACTGAGTACCCCCTCCGGAATAAATTCTTTAAGGACATCGGCTCCATGTTCGAAGTGCTCAATGGCATGAAAGGCGTCGTCCGGTGTATTCAACTCGATCCATCGGGAATCCTTGGCAATAATCAGGCGCACTCCACCCAGCTCAGTGCCGCATTTCTTTGCGTTTTCCAAGAACTGATAGGTTTCGCCCGTTGAATCCTTCTTGAAAGACCGTTTCCAGATGGCTGCCTTCGTGCGGTCGATGGTGGAAACGATGTCCACCTTTCCTTTCGGGGCGAGGATATTTACCGTAGGGGATTTGATGACGTCAGCTTCGGCGATGGCGAGGATCAACCGGCAGTCTTCCGGTATTTCGAAGGGTGTATCATAGAGAACACCGCTGGTCTCGACACCGGACCCGTCGGTGGTATATCTAATCTGTCCACTCGGTAATGCCCGAAGCTCACATTTCCGTTTTGTCTCTTCCTGGTAGAAGCGGTGCTTGATTGAAATCGTGTTGGTCCAAAACTCTGCATTGCCGGTGTCGTGCTCGCCCTTGGAATCGACACAGAGAAAGGACAGTTTCAGGGCCTTCGTTTTGATGTCGTATTCTTCCATCTTCTTGGAAGATATGGTGGCAGTTCCCTTTGTTTCCATGTAGACCACATCGCCGTTCTGGGGTCGTATACGCAGGGTTGTCTGGCCACTCTCTTCATCCCTGCTCAATACCTGAACCTGAACGGAAGTGGCCGGTTTTTCAAAAGGCCCACGCGTGACATATCCCATCATCTCTCGCCAGATGTCCCTCTTGACCAACTCATTTTTGAGATTTTCGAGTGCGTCAGGATGATGCAATACCCAGGAGGGATCAATGGCAGCCCGCTGCCGGATCGTACTCCAGGCGACTTCCTTTGTGTTTTCAGGCCAGAGCTTGCTTTCAACTCGGTTTCTGAAGTTGCCGTCGGCGGCGATGTCGGTAGCATATTTGAAACATTCCTTGAGCGCGTTGAGAACCTGTTCTTCCCCTTTGTATTCATTGGCCACGTATTTGGGATCGAGATCGACTTGAACGAGACCGTTTCTTGACGGGTAGTAGAGAATGGTAAAGGTCTCGCGACAGGCCTGATAGAAGCGTCCTTCCAGTTTAGACTGTATTTCCGTTGCTTCGATGTGTTGGGGATCGCTTTCCCGGACCCCCTCCCGATTCATCTCACCGATGATGGTACGAATGGCGCTGAGTTCCGCTGCCCTCTCCAAAACCGTTTCATACGTCTTTGCAGCGCCTGTCAGGAAGCAAATCCGGTTTTTGTATTGCTGATATTTATAAAACTCTTCGATTGCCCGGAAAGAATCATCTGCAGGACGGAACACTACCAGAGCTACCGTGTCCTGTTGGAGTTGGATTTGGTCGAGGGCCGGGAGAGCCTGAATCTTCTGATAGGCTGCCCGTGTGGTCATCTTGAACATATCGTTGAGGCGGTCGCGGAGTTCTTTTTCCCGCTGCTCCCGGAGCTTGTTTCGGGCGTAGGTAGCCACCTTGGCCTTCAGGTTTTCAACATTTTTGAAAAACAGTTTGCCGTCCCTGGACACATGGAGATACCACGCATCGGCCTGAAGTCGATCAAAGACACTGCGCAGTTTTACGATATCCCGGTCCGGAGCGGCCAGGTACCCAAGAATTTCCGATCGGTTTAACCCGAGAACAGGATTCGTAGCTGTTGAGAGAGAAGACAGGAATATCAGTTTGGCAATGTCCTGAGCATCCGTCGATGTACCTCCATCGATTTGCTGGGCCAGGGAACTTCCGCCTTCCGCGGAGATATCACGAGCGATGGCCACTTCCAGACCGGCGTTGATCTGCCGTATCTCGCCAAGCATGGAGGCTTCCTGAAGGTTAAACTCATGGGGACCGATAAGACCGTGTTTGGCTGCCTCACCTGAATTCCAGAGTTGGGAGACAATGATCCGCATAATCCTGATCAGAGCTCTGGTTTGCTGAAAGCCCCGATTCTCTTTGAAGCGGGCGTAAAGATCACGGATTGCCGGATGGAAAGGGTAGGCGTTCTGGATATCTGTTTTGAGCTGATCGGGGGACACCTCCGAAAGGCCCATCTTTTTGGCATTGTCTATGGCCACACCGTATTCATTGGCGACTTCCTCAATTTCAGCGGTAGAAGGGGTCTTTTCGAAGATGCGGGTCCGCAAAATGTGGTAAATCTCGTTCGTATTAATCTTCACGGGATCGATCCGGACGACATTCCGGTTCACCTCCTGCTCCAGATCATTTAAGGACTGCAATGCTTGGGTAATGGACGCGCTTCCACTTGCGTAGGCGGTGCCGCTGAGATCGGTAATGACCACGCAGACCCGGGGGAGTTTGTTGCTGTTGACTGCCACGAGCAGATTGGCCAAGGCGATTTCCGTCAAACGATCCAGGTATGTATCGCCTACAGCTACAGCCCTCGCTGCTTCGAAATAGGGAGATAATTCGTCCAAGAGAATGAGCACCGGTTCCCCCCTGAGCAGTTCAACCCATTTGATGGGATCGGGCGGTTTTAAGGGACTATAGAATTCGTTAAAAACGGATTTACGGTTGAGTTGCTCGGCAACCTCGCCCCAGATGCCGAATGGTGTACCGGTCTTCCTGCCGCTGAAGGCAACGACCGTTACCGCTCCGAAATCGCCTGGTTTGAAGAAACCTGACATGACCTGTTTACGGAATTTGGGATATTTTGCAAGGAGTCCCAGTGTTATGAGATTATGTGTCTTTCCGCCACCCATAGACTGACTGAGGAGAAATGTACCGGAGGCGCTGGTGGTTTTCCCTTCCAGACGATTGAAGGTTTCCGTGAGGAGGATGCGCATGCCCTCGGTGACGTAGTTCTCGGAGAAGAACTCGTCAGGCTGAATTGTTGGAAGATCATCGAGATTGTAAACCGTGTCCAGGCGGGCTTTATCGAAAACCGATGCCCTGGGTTTGCACATATCAACGAGTGCTTTCATGAAATCCCCCCTTACTTGATATGATCTTTGCTCTGATTGGTCCCTGCTATTTAACAATCTGTTGGCGATGTCACCATTGATAACAACCTTGCGGATCTTTTCCGCTGTACATAGCATAATTATGGAGAAGATGCCCATCAATTATTCCCATTTGAAAGAGTGCATTTTTTGATAAATCTTTAGGCTAATGACTTCAGGAAGTAACATGTCCTTTATTCCCGGTAAAATCCCATCAAAATTTAAAAGGCATGGAGAGTACTTCCTTAACCGAAAGTATGGAGCGTGGCAAGCTATCTACACCTTAAAAAAGCAGCAAATGATATATGACAGGAATTGCATACCTTGAATTTTCGGGCTCTCAATTAAAGACGACAAATATAGAAAACCCTTGACAAATATTTTCAACTAAGTATTGTAATTTCTGAAGTCATTGAAGTTATAGCAAACAAGATTAACCCTTTTATCATCAAGAAAGAGGGAATCATGGGCAGATTATAACAAAACCCCGTTTCTCAAATGGAGAGATGGGGTTTTTTGTTTTCCCCTTCCAGATTATATTTCACGAGGCAAATGTAGATTCAACTAAGTAATATATGTGATCTTACTCAAAAGGAGAAAAAACTATGGCCTTATATTTCCTTAGTTATGATCTAAGAAAGCAGCAGGATTATCAGAAACTCTATGATGAGCTGAACAAATTTAATGCGGTTCGAATGTTGGAATCTCAATGGTGCTTCAAGAGAGTCAATACAAGCGCAAAAGGTCTGCGAGAGCACTTTAAAAAGTTCATTGATTCTGATGATGGCTTGTCAGTTTCTGAGGTTACTGATTGGGCTACTTTTAATACTCTAGGCACCCCAAATGATTTATAGGTATAACCTATAAGGATTGAGTCGATCCGCGTAGCGGTCGAACTCAATCCATTGTTCAATAAGCCCGATCTCATTATATAGGGTAATGATGGGCTACCGTAGAGAGGAAAGAGATTTTGGAGTTGTAAATTTTGACAGGGTTTAGCGAAATTTATCGTTCTTTGATAAAACAGATATCGTTTTCACTCTTGAAATTGTCCCGAAACTGCTTGCTTTTGTTATTGAAGCAACCGACTGGCGGAATTTGGCAACAGGAATCCATCCCGTCTAACAAACGGTTTTCAGGAAGGTAATGTCTGTCTTTGTTAATTTGTTACAATTCAATCATTTCAGTCATTATCCAGGTTGCCAGAGTTCATGTGGCATGATGCTGTACCGGTACTCAAGTTTCCCTCCACAATGAGGGCAGTAAGGCGATGCTTTTTCCTGATTTTTTGGGACTTGACGGCATTCTACGAAAAAGTCGAGAGACAGCTCAATCGCGGCCCTGATATCATCCAGGGTTACCGACGAGCCCGATCCCATAAAGCCGTAATAGCGGATCTTCATGAATCCGGTCGGTAAAACGTGCTGGAGATAGCGCCGGATAAATTCCATGACCTCAAGGGTCATGGTCCGCCAGCGGGAACTGTTCTGCTTTTTGTAACGGAGGGTAACCTGGCGGTTTTCTACCTTCACGATTCGATTGTCAGAAATGGCCACCTTGAAAACATAAGGCGCCAGGTATTTCAGGCTTCCTTCGCTGCTGCCGACGGCTTGGCAATTGACATTCCAGTCAAGTTTCCATACGATCGGGTTTATCTGGTCAAAAAGTCCGGCTTTCTTCATCTCATCCCGGAATTTGGCGCGAAAGATCTTTGACAGGGCTCGTACCGGGACATAAAAATCAACGCGCGAAGAGTGCCAATTGCCACTTTCTTTATCGAAAGCGCCACCGGGAACGATGTAATGTATATGGGGATGATATTCCAGTTGTCGCCCCCAGGTATGCAGAACTCCGAAAAACCCGGGACAGTCACCGCCGACAAATTCCTCATCGGCGGACAGCTTTTTCAGCGTCGCTGAAGAAGCTGTAAAAAGAGCGGTGTAAGCTATTCTTTGATGACTACGCATAAAACGGCGCAGTTGACTGGGAACCGTGAAGGTGACCATGAAGTGGTGGCCGGGCAGTTCCCGGTTGAGTTGTCTTTCAAGCCACTGCCGGGCTTTGTGGTTCTGGCAGGTTGGGCAGTGACGATTGCCGCAGGAACGGAAAACGACAGTCGATTTGTTACACTGCCCACATGTGTAGACATTGACGCCGCAGACTTCAGTGCGACAGTTAATAATTTCCTTGATCACTTTCCTGTGATTCGAAGGAATTGATTCCTGATAAGTTTCCAGGTACTCGGGGCCATGCTCACGAAAGATATCAGCGATAATTTCCATGGTCGAGTCCTTTCATTACATTGTTGATAATGCCGAAGGCGTTTTCCTGACCTTTACTGGTCAGATGCAGATAGACCATGGTGGTTTCCAACTGGGCGTGCCCCAGATAGCGTTGGATAGCGCGGATATTAACGCCTGCTTCGAGGAGATGCGTAGCGTATGAGTGGCGCAGGGTATGGACTGAGACATGCCGCTTGGTGATCCCAGCTTGAAACTTCGCTCTTCTGAAAGCACCCTGGACACTGTCAATGGCCATCGGCGTCTTTGAAACCGGGCCAAGATTCTGGCTGCGGCCCAAGGCCGGAAAGATCAGCTTGGCATTGCGGTGAGTAACCCAGTAACGGCGCAGAAGATTAAGGGTGACATCAGGCAGTGGCACATAACGATCTTTTGCTCCCTTGCCTCGATGAATATGGATAAGCCTGCGAGTACCGTCGATATCGGAAGTCTGGAGGAAGAGCCCTTCCTGCAGGCGTAGACCACAGGAATAGATGGTTGAATGGAAAACGTAGTTGTGGAAAGTGGTAATTTTTGCGAAGATGCGATTAATCTCTTCCCGGGTTAGAACCGCCGGCAGCCTTTTTTCGTATGGGGCCTTGAGAACTTTGAAAATATGCCAGTCACGTTCGACAACATGAAGATAAAATAATTTGATCGCACTGTAGCAGATGCGCATGGTGTTGGGCTGCCACTTGTTAACGTCCTGACGATGGATAAAATATTTTCTGAGTTCCTCCTCGGTAATACGGTCGGGATCTTTGCCATGGTGAAACTCGATTAATTTGCGCACATGCCGCGCGTAGGCTTCTTGAGTGCACTCACTTTTACCATTAAGCTTAAGGGCTTCAACGGCTTTGTCATACCAGGGTGTTTGTAGTGCTGCCATAATACCTCTCCTCTCTTTTTTGGGTTAAAAAGATTTGTATGGAGTGGTATTATGGCAGTTGTAAAGAGAAAATCGGAAGGGTATCGAGCTTTTTAACGCAGGCTTGAAAAAGAAAAGGAGCGGAGATCTGTTAACCCTGCCGCGTCAGCGGCTTACTTGAACAAGGCGATTTAACTCGGATCCATGTTTCGATAGCACTTCACATGGTCCGGTTAATTGCGGCGTTGAGCCTGTCGAAAAAGTGTGAAGGATTACTGGAATACACATGAAAAACACGGCTATTTGTGATATACCATATTGAAATATATAATGATTTACCGACTGGAGAATCACAGATGGCGCGATACAAACATTACAACTACGATCAGATGGTGATGGTGCCGGTATCGTTGGAAGACCAA
>Ga0265594_1001168_pt1 | contig 20709 bp, 18 predicted proteins | sample saktaG_11_FD_190147 | JGI IMG/M metagenome (GOLD analysis project Ga0265594, IMG submission 190147) | Saline water microbial communities from Sakinaw Lake, British Columbia, Canada - sak_2011_5_24_80m | ecosystem: Environmental > Aquatic > Non-marine Saline and Alkaline > Saline ... | reverse complement strand
TCAGGATTACGCGACCAATCAGGCTTTCCAAACCTTAAACGAAAATCGTTGAATAGTTTCATAATTATTTTGTATTTTTGATTTATTTTGTAAAAATAAAATATAAATCAACATAAATCCAAAAAAACTATACAAGTTATTAACAATCAATTGTTTATAACTTTACGAACAGACACTAAATAGTCAATAAGCAACTAAATGACAGTGAAGTCAAATGACCATAAATGACAGTGAGTCCCGATATTCATCGGGATAAACTCCGCGAACAAATGACAGCGAAGCCAAATGACAAATTATATTACGGTTCTACTGAGCTTGCCGAAGTGCAAAATATAACCTCTCAAAGTATAATTCTATTCTTTACAAGTCCTCAAGTATATTTTTCATTTCTTGTTGTATTTTCAAAGCTTGTTTTCTTGATTTTTCGGCAAAATCTATATTGTTTGAGGCATAAATAATACTTCTTGAGGCATTTACCAATAGTCCGCATTGTTTATTCATTCCATATTTTGCAACTTCATATAAATTTCCTTTCTGTGTGCCAACACCTGGGACTAACAAGAAATGATTAGGAATAATATTGCGGATTTTACGAAACTCTTCTGTTTTAGTTGCGCCAACAACAAACATCATATTATCTTCATTGCCCCATTTTGAGCTTTTAGATATAACTGTTTCAAAAAGTTTCTTTTTATTATTTAGTTCCAGATTTTGAAAATCATCAGAGCCATTATTAGATGTAAGAGCTAACAAAACAACCCATTTATTTTTAAAAGACAGAAAAGGTCTTACAGAATCTTCTCCCATATAAGGCACAACAGTTACAGCATCAAAATCAAATCCCGAAGAATTAAAATCAAAAAAAGCTTTAGCATATTGTTCTGATGTATTGCCAATATCTCCTCTTTTAGCATCTGCAATAGTAAATATTTGTTTTTTGAATTTATTAAGATAGTTAAAGGTCTTTTCTAAACTTATCCAACCTTTAATTCCGCGACTTTCATAAAACCCTGTATTAACTTTAAAGGCAACAGCCAAATCAATTGTTGAATCTATTATTTGTTTATTAAATTCAAAAACAGGGTCTTCATAAGACGATAAATGTTTTGGAATTTTGTTTATATCTGTATCCAGACCTATACAAAGGAAAGATTTCTTTGATATTATATTATTAAAGATTTCGTGTCTGTTCATCTTTTTATTTTATCTCAATCAAAGAGTTTAAAAGCACTAAGCATGAGGTTTGTCGTTTGTCGTTAGTTCCTTATACTCATGATTCATAATTCGTAAGTTTCTAATTTCTAATTTCAAGTTCAAAGCACTAAAAATAAAGCACAATATACAAATATCTTTTTAATTAATATTATGAACAGTTAATTTTATTTAACAGCTTCTTTTAATCGTTCTGTATTTTCAGCTAATTGTAATTGGTCTATAATATGTTGTATATCGCCATTTATAATAGAAGTAAGGTTATAAAGTGTTAATCCTATACGATGGTCAGTAACTCTGCCTTGTGGATAATTATAAGTACGAATTTTGGCAGACCTGTCTCCTGTTGAAATCATAGTTTTCCTTTTTGAGCTAATATTATCAAGATATTTTTTATATTCCAAATCATAAATTCTTGTCCTTAAAACTTTCATTGCTTTATCTAAATTTTTTAATTGTGATTTTTGGTCCTGACAGATAACGACAATGCCTGTAGGAATATGTGTAAGTCTAACAGCAGAATAAGTTGTGTTTACTGATTGTCCACCTGGTCCTGATGAGCAATACGTATCTCTTTTTATATCTGACACTTTAAGTTCTATATCAAATTCATCAGCTTCGGGCAATACAACAACAGAAGCAGCAGAAGTGTGAATACGTCCCTGGGATTCTGTCCGTGGCACTCTTTGGACTCTATGAACTCCTGACTCAAATTTTAATTCTCCATATACATTATTATTACCTGATACATTAAATATTATCTCTTTAAATCCGCCGCAAGTTCCTTCTGTCATACTTACCAAATCTGTTTTCCATCCTTTTATTTCACAAAATTTTGAATACATCCTGAACAAATCACCGGCAAAAATACTTGCTTCATCGCCACCTGTACCTGCTCTTATTTCCATCACTGCATTTTTGTTATCATTAGGATCTTTAGGAATTAACATTAAACGAATATTTTCTTCCAACGTTGCTTTACTTTTGATCAAATTATCCAACTCCTCTTTGGCAAGCAATATAAATTCTTCATCTTTTTCTGTTGAAAGAATCTTTTTAGTAGAAGTAATATTATCTAAAATATTGGTATATTCTTTATATGTATTAACAATTGGTTGAAGTTCTTTATAATTTTTGCTTAATTTTATATAATGCTTCATATCAGCAATAACCTCAGGGTCAGTTATTTGTTGACCAATTTCATTATAACGTCTGTAAATTTCTTCTAATTTTTTTAACATTTTTAAAATGTGATTTGTTTTAAAAAAAGCAAATTTATTAAAATATAGGAATATTTAACTAAAAAAATTGTTGCCGGACACTTTTTTGGTATTTATTGAAAATCCCGAAAGGGATTTAATTTTCACCCCGTTAGATAACTAATAAATTAATAAAAAACAATGTTTTAAACTAAATATCTAACGGGGTAAATAACCACAGGTGCAACCTGTGGTATTTAGCTAATCATATTAATATCAATCCTGAAAGGATTGAATAGAAAAATAATTATTATGTTAATTTTATTCAACCCTTTCAGTGTTGTAATATGACTTATTATTTTTTTAACTCCGCATTGCACCCCGTTGGTCATATGACCTACGGGGTAAATACGGAGTTATTAATATTTTTCCCCTTTGGGGAAATCATTTTTAGCACAATAAAAAAGCAGTAATAATATTACAACCGTTAAAAGTGCTGCATTATGAGTAAAATTGTAAAATCATTGTTATTTATTGATAATAAACAATTTACTAATGTTTTTGATAATATTTTTAAAAATAGTAATACTGAATATCAACAATTTAACAAGTATGAAACTTTCGTAATAAATATTTACATTTGCAAAAGATTTATAAATATAAAAAGATATGGATAAAAAACTTGCAGCTTTTGAACATTTATTAAGTATAATGGATGATTTGCGTTTAAAATGTCCATGGGATAAGAAACAGACAATTAATGATCTAAGAACTCTGACAATAGAAGAGACGTATGAACTTTCTGATGCTATCATTAAAAATGATATTAATGGAATAAAAGAAGAATTGGGAGATTTGATGCTTCATATTGTATTTTATTCAAAAATAGCTTCAGAAACAAATGATTTTGATATTACTGATGTATTAAACAATATTTGCGAAAAACTTATTCATCGTCATCCTCATATATATGGCAATGTAAGTGTAAACAATGCTGATGATGTAGCAAAAAACTGGGAAAACATAAAACTAAAAGAGGGCAAAAAATCTGCTTTATCTGGTGTCCCTATGTCAATGCCATCTTTATTAAAAGCATACAGGATTCAGGAAAAAGCTAAAGGCGTAGGATTTGACTGGGAAAAACCTAATCAGGTGTGGGATAAGGTAAAAGAAGAACTTGATGAACTGAAATGTGAGATTGATAAAAATAATAATGCTAATATTGAAGAAGAATTTGGCGACGTTCTGTTTTCTTTAGTCAACTATGCCAGATTTATAAATGTAAATCCTGTAGATGCTCTTGAAAAAACCAATAAAAAATTTATTAAACGATTTCAATATCTTGAAGAAAATGCTCATAAAATAGGGAAATCCCTAAAAGATATGACTTTAAGTGAAATGGATGTATTCTGGAATAAAGCAAAAAAAAGAAAAATAACTTAATTATTAACTAAAATCTTTAATATTGTTTTGTAACAAAAAAATATTCTTTATTTTTATATTATCTATTTATAGCTGTATTATTTTAGCACAAAAAGATACTGTCTTAAAATATGAACCATCAGTAAAATTTGATAAAAAATATTTAAAATCTTATTTTACTGATACAAAAAATGTTGTTATCTCTCCTCTTCACTGGAATAAAAAACAATGGATAACATTTACAGCAATTGCAGGAACAAATGTTTTTATCTATTCGCAAGATGATAAAATACAGGATTTTTTTCAAAATAACAGGACAAAATCTCTTGACAATATTTCAAAATATGCTTTTAAACATTGGGGAGATGGCACTTACTCAATGTCAGCAATTGGATTATTATACATCTATGGAACGTTAAGCAAAAACAACCAACACAAAGAAGCTGCTTTGCTTGGAACTAAAGCATTTGTAACATCTGCTGTTTTTACATATCTTATAAAATATTCTTTTCATCGTCATAGACCTGATGATGATAAATTTCCAAATCCATATATATGGGAAGGTCCTTGTTTAAAATCATCTTACACTTCTTTTATATCAGGACATACAACTTCAATATTTTCAGTGGCAAGTGTTATAGCTTCAGAATATAAAGACAAAAAAGCCATACCTGTTATTGCTTATTCTATTGCAGGATTAACAGCTATATCAAGAATTTATGATAACAAACACTGGGCTACTGATGTTATTGCAGGTGCGGCATTGGGATATGCAATAGGAAAACTAATATACAACAACAGAATACAAATCTATCCTTATTCTTCATTTAACAGTAATGGAATTTCTATGATAATATTTATAGATAAGAAATAGATTTGATTTTAGCTTAATAAAATTAAAGAGTATAATCACCAGATATTTTCAAAATCATCAGATATATATTCATGGTTCCTTAAAAAATAATAAGAACCTTCACGCCTTTTTAAACGCATAATGTCTTTGGTAAATAATCTTGAAATCAGTGCTACAGGTAATAAAAAAACATAAAATATTATAGTCAAAAATATTTTAGAAATAACAAGACCCAAAAAATGTGATAGTTTCAGCCATAACCAACTTATTTTATCTGTCAGATAATTTGAAAGTAATCCAACAGCACCTACCAAAACAGCTATAGGAATAAGTATTTTTACCTTAAAAATCAGATAAAAAATCAATAGCATTATTACAATGCTTAGAATACATTCCAGATTTTTTTCTCTTTTCATAATTTTTTTTAAAATAAAGTATAGACAAAAGGTGCTATTGCTGAGTTACCTCCAAGTATAATTAATACTCCCAATAATAGTAAAACAATAATAATAGGGAGCAACCACCATTTTTTTCTCTCTTTAAGAAAGCCCCATAAATCTTTTAAAAATTCCATAACAAAAATTGCTTAATGATAAATAATTCATCTTTGCAAAATAAAAACAAATATATATAAAATAAATTTATTATATATAAGCAAATAAAATATTTTTAAGCACTGAAAGGGCATGATATATCAACGCAGGGTGTTAGCCCTGTGTTATTGATTTTGCCCTTTCAGGGCTTATGATTTTAGAACTCCGATACGTTAAAGCCCCAATACGCTTCGCTACGGGGTAAAACTACAGGGCAGGCATATTTTAATAGTTTTGGTAAATGCTTTTGTAACTTCCTTAAAATTAAGAAATTACAAATAAAATATGCTACTTTTTTGAAGTTTTTATTAACTTTTTGTTGTTGATTATCAATAATTTAGCAAGTCCGAAATTTTAATTAATTAGAAATTAATATAAAATTAACCTACATAAAAAATACTAAAAACACCTACAAATCACAAATTTTTAAAATTTTATAAAGAAAAGACATACAATTTTTAATAAAAAATACTTAAAATTTAAAAAAAAATCTCAAATTTGTTTTTAAAATAAAAAAAAGCCAAAATGGAACGAATCACTCTCTTTGTTGATGTCTTATTACCTTTACCTTTATCAGATTTGTTCACATATCGTGTGCCTTTTAAAATGAATGATTTTATTAAAAAAGGACAAAGAGTAGTTGTGCAATTTGGGAAACAAAAAATTTATACAGCATTAATTGTTAATATACATCAAAATCCACCTGAAAATTATACGATTAAATATATATTGTCTGTATTAGATACTGAACTTGTTGTAAATGAATATCAGTTTAAGTTATGGAAATGGATTGCTTCATATTATATGTGTACTCTTGGCGAGGTGATGAATGCTGCTTTGCCTTCGGCTTTAAAACTTGAAAGTGAAACAAAAATATCTATAGCCCCATCTTTTGATAAAAATTATTCATTATTAAATGATAAAGAATATTTAATTGCCCAAGCATTAGAAAACAGAAAAATATTAACAATAACAGAGGTCTCTGAAATAGCAAATCAAAAAAAAATTGTGCCATTGATAAAATCTCTTATTGAAAAAAATGTCGTGTCTGTTGAAGAAGAAATATATGATAGTTATAAACCAAAAATAGAAACTTTTGTCCGTTTAACAAAAGATTATGATGATGAAAATAATCTTAAACAAGTTTTTGATACACTAAACAAAAGAGCTTACAAGCAACTGCAATTGTTAATGTCATATATCACTATCTCAAAAAGATATAGTAAAAATCCTGTTGAAGTTAGCCGCACTAAATTGTTAAAGAACGCTGATGCATCTTCAAGTCAGATGAATGGATTAATTAAAAAAGGCATTTTTGAAATATATCAAAAACAGGTAACACGATTAAAACAATATGAACATCCTTTGACAAATTTAATCAATTTAAACGAATATCAAACCAAAGCTTTTGATGAGATAAAAGAAAATTTTAAAGAAAAAAATGTGGTATTACTTCACGGCATTACTTCAAGCGGAAAAACAGAAATATATATCAAACTTATCAAAGAGGTCTTAAAACAAGGAAAACAAGTATTATATCTATTACCTGAAATAGCTTTGACTACACAAATAATTAATCGTTTGCATAAATATTTTGGAAATAAAGTTGGTGTATATCACTCAAGATTTAATAAAAACGAAAAAATAGAAATATGGAATAATGTATTAAATAAAAGTTCGGATAATATTAATAAATCAGGATATCAAATTATTCTTGGACCAAGGTCTGCTATGTTTCTGCCTTTCAGTAATTTAGGGCTTGTTATTGTTGATGAAGAGCATGATGGCTCTTACAAACAACAAAATCCTGGTCCACGATATAATGGACGTGATACGGCAATATATTTGGCTTATCTACATAATGCAAAGACATTATTGGGCTCTGCAACTCCTTGTATAGAAAGCTATTACAACACACAAATAAATAAATTTTCATTAGTTGAACTTGACAAACGTTATGGTGGGATACAACTACCTGAAATATTTGTTGTTGACTTAAAAAAAGAAAGATTACACAAAAAAATGAAATCTGATTTTTCTTCTGTGTTATTAGAAAATATAAAAACTGCTTTGGAAAATGATGAACAAATAATTTTGTTCAGAAACCGCCGGGGATTTTCTTTACGACTTGAATGTGAGGACTGTGGATGGATGCCTCAATGCAAAAATTGTGATGTAACTCTTACTTATCATAAATATTATGATCGTATGCGCTGCCATTATTGCGGATATTCTACAAAAATACCTGAAAAATGTCCTTATTGTGGCTCTGTTAATATAAAAATGAAAGGATTTGGCACTGAAAAAATAGAAGAAGAACTACCTGTGTTTTTTAAAAATGCACATATAGCAAGAATGGATTTGGATACAACACGTCTTAAAAATGCGTATCAACAACTAATATATAATTTTGAAGACCATAAAATAGATATATTAGTCGGCACACAAATGGTAACAAAAGGTCTTGACTTTGATAATGTTGGCATTGTAGGAATAATGAATGCTGATAATATGCTTAGTTTCCCTGATTTTAGGGCTTTTGAACGAAGTTTTCAGCAACTGGCACAGGTAAGTGGCAGAGCAGGAAGAAAAAAGAAAAGAGGAAAAGTCATTATACAAACATATAACCCTAAACATATTGTAGTAAAAAATGTAATTAACAATGATTATTTGGCAATGTATAAACATCAAATATTTGAACGTAAAAAATTTAATTATCCGCCATTCTATCGTCTTATAAAATTAACTATAAAACATAAAGACCCGCAAACACTAAATTATGCAGCAAAAGAACTCGCTGACAGATTAAGAATTGTATTTGGTAAATTTGTATTAGGACCTGAATATCCTATGGTAACAAGAATAAAAAATTTGTTCCTGAAAAATATTATCATCAAACTAAATAATAATTCCCCTATTTCTAAATCAAAAATAAAACTATCTGAACAAATCAACATATTTAACAAAAAATCAAATTATAAAGGACTAAGGATAGTTATTGATGTTGACCCGCTTTAAATAATAATAGAACCAACGGATTAACTCATTGTATATCACAATGTCATTTAGTTAGTGTTCTCTCAAAAAACAATGGCAAAATATATTTTCACGCAAAGCCACAAAATCGTAAAGCATTTGAAATGAATAACTTGGCGTCTTGGCGAGAGATAAAAATTTATCAATTTTTTTTGAGTGGATACTTTAGTTAAGCGTAAAACCTTGATTAATAACATATCAGATTATATTTATGAACGCTACTTGGCATAAAACATTATATTTGCATATTTATTTTTAGAATACATGAAAAAAACAGGTTTAATATTATTATTATTTTTTTTATATACATTTTGTTTTTCACAGGACATAGATTATGCCCGTAAAATAATTGATACATTATCTTCTCCTTATATGTATGGAAGAGGTTATGTTAATAATGGCGAAAAAATTGCTGCTGATTTTATTAAAAACGAATTTATTAAAGATAGTTTAAAAACTTTTAACAGCACCTATTTACAGCCATTTAATATTTCAATTAATACTTTTCCACAAAAAATATCACTCGTAATTGATGATAAAGAAATGAAGTCGGGTGTTGATTATTTGGTTTCTTCCGGTTCTGCAAGTGTAAAAAGCGATTATGATATTATATGGCTTACAAAAAATACTATTGTTGATGAATATAAATTTAAAAAATTTATAAAAAATGATTTATCCAATAAAGTAATCATCGTAGATAAGACAAATATAACAAATGAAAGGCATTTGGAATATATTCAGTTTTTAAAAAATTATAATACTTTTAAAGTAAAAGCAGTAATTTTTGTTGAAGATAAATTGCTCTGGCATATAGCAGATGGACAAAAGGTTAAAAATTTTACAGTAATAGAAATATTAAAAAGCAGCATTTCTCATAATGCAAAAAAAATACATTTAGATATTAAAAATAAGTTCTTTGATAATTATACAACAAATAATATAATTGGTTATGTTAAAGGCAGATTAAATCCGGACTCTTTTATTGTCTTTTCTGCACATTATGACCATTTGGGATGTATGGGAACTGATGCATATTTTCCCGGGGCTAATGACAATGCCAGTGGAACGGCAATGATACTTAATCTTGCAAAATATTATTCAAAACCGGAAAACATGCCTGATTATTCAATTGCTTTTATGTCTTTTAGTGCTGAAGAAGTTGGATTGCTCGGTTCAAAATATTATTCTGAAAATCCATTATTCCCATTAAAAAATATTAAATTCCTTATTAATCTTGATATGGTTGGAACTGGAAGTGAAGGAATAAAAATTGTTAATAGTACTATTTTAAAAACCGAATATAATAAACTTGTAGAAATAAATGAAGAAAAAAAATATTTAAAAGCTATTGGTAAAAGGGGAGAGGCGGCAAATAGTGACCATTATTTCTTTTATAAAAATGGAGTCAGAAGTTTTTTTATTTATACATTAGGCAATGAATATAAAGAGTATCATAATATTAATGATAAGCCACCTTTGCCATTAACAGAATATGAAGATTTATTTCGCCTTTTAAGAGATTTTGTAAAAGATTTATAGACAGATAAAAAAATGATACTATTCAGGTATCCGCCCTATTATTTTATTATAAGATTCGTGTATTTTTTGGCAGAATATTTTATTTATTGCTATCTATGTTGTATTTTAAATTGATTTTCTTATTCCCTTTTTGGTTGTGGCTTATCCACGTTAGGAATTGATTTATCTTCTTTTAATAATAAAAATTCCTCAAATAAAGCCCTTGCTTTACTTTCACAACTACCGCAAGATGTGCTGATTTTTGTGTGTTCCTGAAGTTCTTCAAATGACTTAATATTCTTTTCAAATATTAAATTTTTTATTTCGTTCTCTGTTATATTCATGCATGTGCATACTACCTTATATTCATCTTTTTTTATTTTATTAATAATATTGTTTCTCTGGTAATAATCATCTATTGCATTACGCAGCGCTTTATCTCCAAGTACTGAACAATGAATTTTGTGGCTTGGCAATCCATCCAACTCCTCCATAATATCTTTTGGTTTGAGTTTATATGCTTGGTCCAAGCTCATTCCTTTGACCATTTCTGATAATACAGAAGTTGATGCAATAGCACTGGCACAACCATAAGTTTTCCATTTGCAATCAGTAATAATATTTTTTTCTTTATTCACTTTTATCACTAAAAGCATCATATCACCACAAACTACATTTCCAATTTCACCTCTGCCATCTGCCTTATAATTTTCTTCATCATCAAGAACATTTTTTGGATTTTGAAAATGTTCCTTTACTTTATCTGAATATACCCAATTCATAATATTTAATTTTAAGTATTAGTAGTCATTTTTATTTTTAGTCATTAAAAAAACTGTAACCGTTCAATAAGTTCTTCTCTCATAATTATCTATCCGTCAGCCGATATGATTTAACATTTTCTATTTTAAATCTTCAATTTGACGTAAAAATAATTAGTTATACAGGCACTTTTATTGTTTTTAATGTTCAATAAATAAATAAAAATAAATCAAGGATTAAAATAAAATAGTGTCCCACTTTCATTTCAAACTTAACTACTATTATTTATATACTGATGATATTTTTCTGAGTTTTTCAACAATAGGAGGAAATTTTTCCAATACATAATCTATATCTTCCTCTGTATTTTCTCTGCCCAGTCCGAATCTTATAGAGCCGTGAGCTTTTTCAGGTTTTACTCCAAGAGCCATAATTACATGCGAGGGCTTCAGCGACCCTGTAGAACAGGCAGAACCTGTTGACACAGCAATACCTTCAAAATCAGCAGACAAAAGAATAGATTCACCTTCTATATAATCAAAACTTACATTCAGGGTATTAGGCAAAGAATTTTCAGGGTGACCATTAAAAGAAATATCAGGTATTTTTTCCAAAAATCCTTTTTTTAATTTCTGTTTTAATGCAAGTATTTTTTTGTTATTAACATCCATTTCTTTATTCAGCAATTCAAAAGCTTTGCCTACTCCTACAATACCAATAGTGTTTTCTGTTCCTGCCCGCCTGTTCTTTTCATGATGTCCTCCATAGATAAGGGGACAAAGTTTTATTCCTTTTTTAACATATAATAAACCTATTCCCTTTGGTCCATATATTTTATGTCCTGACATTGTCATAAAATCAATATTAAGGTCATGAACATTTATATGGATTTTCCCTATTGCCTGAACAGCATCAGTATGAAAATAAATGTTATGACGCCTGGCTATTTCAGCAATTTCTTTTATTGGTTGAACAGTGCCAATTTCATTGTTTGCAAACATAATACTTATTAAACAAGTGTTTGGTTTTATCGCCTTTTTAACATCGTCAGGAGCAACAGTTCCGAATTTGTCAACAGGCAGATAAGTAACCTCAACACCTCTTTTTTCATAACATCTCAGAGTTTGTAAAATTGACGGGTGCTCAATAGCTGATGTAATAATATGTTTATAACAATGCTTATTTTTTCTATCACATATATTACAATCAGGCACATTACAGTAAATGTAATTAATAACAGTATTATTTGCTTCAGAGCCAGAACCGGTGAATATTATATCATTAGGTTCAACTCCTATGAATGACGCAGCTTTCTCTCTGGCATACTCAATTGCATTACGAGCCATCCGTCCTTGCTGATGCATACTTGATGGATTACCATAAAGAGCAAGTGCTTCTGTTATTGCTTTTTTTACCTCCGGATGAATTGGAGTAGTTGCATTATTGTCTAAATATACTGTTCGTTTCATTTTTTTATGTCATTGTTAATGATTTATTTTAAATAAGTACTAACGGCAGAATGTCTAAAAACCCAAAATTATTAAATTTTTTATTAAAACATTATATCATATTATATTGATAATCAATGATTTATATTTTTTATAATCAAATTTATTTTACTTTTTTATTGGTTTTTAGACACTCTGACGGTGGGTATATATTTTGGAGCGGATTTACAAACACTTCATTATCAATTTATTGATTTCGTTTTTAAAAGTAAAAAAAGTTTTGCAAACCACCGAAACCGCTCTTGAATATATACCGTGTTGGGCACAGTTATTTATTAAACCGAGCAAAATATTCATCAATTTCTTTTCTCATTTCAATTCCAATTCGTTCAAAACAACCAAGTAAATTATCATATGCACCTTTTCCACCAAGAAAATCCCAAAATTCTTCTGCTACTTTTAATTCTTCTTCTAAATCAAGCATTCCAGCCATAGTCCATCTACTGTAAGGTTTTGGTTCATACGGATTATAAGGGATAGCAATTAGTGTGTTAATTTTTGCTTTTGGATTTTCCGATAAAACTGTTGCTGACCATTCTAAAAGAGTTCTTTTAAATTCCTTAAAACCACCCTTATTTGGTTTTGCAGTCTTTATATCAAACAAGTATATTTCTCCGTCTTCGCTTTCAAGATAAACATCTACTCTTGTTGGTTTTATTGTTCGCATTTCTCCTTTTTGGCAAACTTGACGAATTATTTCTATCTCTTTTTGCTTATTAGGCTTTTTATTAGCAGCAGTCAATTCATTCATTATTTTCTGAATTTCATACTGGGCTTGTTCGCTGATTTGTGTTCCAGATTTCATTTGAAGTTTTGCAACTTTAAATCTACTTAACGCTAATGAAACAGCAACGGGTTCAAAAATTGTTGTTCAAAAATTGTTGTTCCAAAATTCGTATTCAAAGAATGTATAAATGAGTAAAGAGCAAGTCTATCTTTTCCCAATAATCGAGTGTGAAATGGCATTACTGCTGGTTCAGGATTGTAAGTCTTAAATCTATTTCTAAGACTATTTCTAATTGTATCTTCAACTGATTGTATTTGTTCTTTTGATAATGCCATTATTTTTCCTTTAAGTGAAATATTATTTCTGCATATGCCGACTTGTTTTTTTCTGTTCTATTTAAAACAGGTCTCTTATATTGATTTACGATTTTCATTCCAGATTTTTCTGCAATAGTTGGATACATATTGTATTTGTCATTTGCCACAAAAAAAATATCGTAATCGTCTTGTAAGTATTGTTTTGAATTATTCAACACTTGTACAATTCCTTCAATATAAAAATTTCTTGCTTCACGACCTTGTCCTTTATAAAGTGGTCCTATTTCTTTTTCATCGTTTCGTTTAAAACCAAATAAATCGTAAGCGTATGCGTGTTGTTCGTGATAATCAATTAGCCCAACATAAGGTGGACTGGAAAAAATTCCTTTAATTTTCTGTTTTTCTGCAAATTTTGAAAATTCTGGGTTTTTATTTTTTAACTCTGAAAAAATATTAATATTTCTTGCATCTCCTTGCAAACAATTCTGATATGTATCAGTTCTTAAATTATTAAATTCATATAATCGTTTTACTGTGTCTTTACTGTACCTTTCCCACCAAGAAAGCATTGAAAATATTGGCTTACAAATTTTCCCGTGTTTTCTACAATAATATGTTTTTGTAACAGGTTCTTTAAGCGTTGCTAAATCAGCGTGAGTGGTAGCTCTACAAGACCTAATTGTTCTACTTAATATTATTGTGATAATTTTTTTTGTAGTTGTGTTTTTAACCTTTTTTAATTGTTTAAAAGTAAAGTCAATTTCATTTTTTACTGGTTCGAGATACCATTTTTCAAGAAAATTACCGGCTTTATCTTGTTTTAGTTTAAGGTTATATTTTTCTCGAAGTTTTTCAAAAGTTTCAGAAAATTCATTTTCTTTTTGTGGTGTGTATTCTCTTTCTATTATTTCTTTCTTACGAACTTTAACTTTAAATTCAGGTGAAGGAAAATACTTTTTATTAAAAACATTTAACTCTTCAAGCAACTCAGTTTCAAATTGAGCATTTTTATTTTGAGAAATGTATTCTTTTAATGAGTTTGTAATTCGTTTTAATTCATTATTTAAGTCTTGAAAATCAACTTTTACAACTTTTACATTTGCAATTAATGAATTAAAAGCAGATATATCAACACCAATAGCGTGCATTCCTAATTCATTGGCTTGCACCATTGTTGTTCCACTTCCAGAAAAAGGATCAAGAATAATATCGCCTTTTTTAAAATATGTTTCCTTTTTGAAGTTATCGGTATTGTCATCAATAAAATATTCAACTAATTGCGGTATAAATTTTCCTTTGTATGGGTGTAGTCTATGAATATGTTTTGTTGTGTCTTTTTCTTTTAAATTATCAAAAGACAAAGCCCAGTTTAAATCATTTCCTAATTTTTCTCGCCAATCAGTCTCTCTTTGTCCATTAAAACTTTTATAATAACTTAATAAGTCGTATTTGTTAACAGCAGTTGTCCCATTGTCGCCATACTTCTTAACCTTTCCGTATTGTATTAAATACGAAATATTTGAAGTAGTTACATTCTTATTCATATGGTTACTTGCCCACAAACTTGCTTCTTTTATTGATAATAATTCTGTCATATTTATTACTCAAATTTAAACAACAAAAATACAATCATTTTTCGTTGCTGCCTAAATTATTTCTGTTTACTTCTGCCATCTGCTCTAATTGTGCCCAACGTAATAGTGTTTTAAGCGAAATTCAAAAATACGTAAAAAATTTTAATATAAAACTATCAGGCAGTTGCCTGATTAAATATTTATTAAAAGTGATAAGCTGAATACTGATCAGGCAATTGCCTGACAGCACAAGTTTTTGCATCAGTCGGGCGTCTGACTGATAAATCTTTTATCCTAATTGTATTATAAATTTTAGGTTAAACAATGAAACAAAAATAAGAATTTTTTTTTATAAAAAAATAACTACCGCCAAAGGCTGTTTAGTTCAACCGGTTACGTATATGAAACGTTTGGCATTTGCTTGCACTTTCCTTTCAAACAGATAGAATGTTTATTTATTATTATATTTGTCATATTGTTTTCGCCAGCCCGCTTGGTTCGTAGGTGGTGTTAGCATGCGTTATTGTTTCTTTTTGTTAATCAACAAGTCAATATATTTTTTTGCTGAATGCCATAATTGTCTTTCTTTTGATTGGGATAAAAAAAACATTTCGTTAGGTAGAATTTTTTGTTGTCCTTTTGTCTTAGTGATAACTTTATCAGTGACAAAATAGTAGCACCCTTCAAAGTCAGGTTCAGGTTTTTTATGGTCAACTGTTCCAGCACTGTCAATTAAAATGTCAGGTCCGTATCTTTCTTGTTCATATACAAAAATTAAATTCCCGTCCCGGAAATAATAATCAGTGGTTGCGATATCATGCAACAGTGTAATGCCAATAAGTTCACGTATTTTATAAATTGTATCGTTTTTAAAAAAGCCTGTCAACTGCCCATATCCTTTGCCCTGTTGTTTTATAAATCCTGAATCTAAAAATGCTTCATTGTTTAGAGTTACAATTTGGTAGTTGGTGTCCAGATTGATTGACTGGATTTTTTGTTCTATATTCTTGATTGTGTCACTTTTGTCTTGGGCCGAAGCACAAGCAAGTATAAAAAAAGTTATAAAGGTTGCTAGTATAAAGGTTTTCATAATCATTTTTCTAATTATAATCATTTTTCAAATTAATCAATTCCCATGTTCGTTTTTTCTGGTCAATAAAAGCATTCTTAAAATTTACGTAGGGTTTATCATTTTCAATTTCTTTGAAACAAGATAGGAATTGAAATTCGACATTTGCTCTTTTCTTTCCTTGTTGAGATATTTTTTCGAAAAATATACTGTCATAATTATTCGCAATAATATATAAAAATATAAGTGTATCATCCAGATTACCTTTATAAACTTCATTTACCTTACATTTATAAATATTACCCCAGCCAATGCTCCCGATATATTTTGCATTAATTCGTAAGACCAGTTGTGTGGTATCAATTGTTTTATCCTGTGCAGTTGATTTTGAGATGCATCCGCTTATCAAATATATTGAAGCAAACACAAGGACGAAAAATGTTGTTTTGTATTTCATAATTCAAGGATTAATCATTGATAATGCATGCTAACGATTGTGTAAACCCAATTGGGTTTATTTCGCTTATAGTTTTTGGTTAATATTTATATTCCGTTTATTTCAAATCTTAAATTTAAGCTATTGATTATCAATATTATAACTTCTTTATTTTATTACTAATATAAAAATTAAAATAAATTTATTGTCCCTTGTATGTTTGCAAAAATATATAAATTTAGTAATAAATACATTAAATAAAAATATTTTTTTATATCCGAATAATTACAAGTAAATAATAAATTTATTATTAAATCGTTTATCATACAATAGAAAAAATTTATATTAGCAAAATAAGATAAAAATTAAGAATGTCAGATAAAAAAAAGTGGCAGTTTCATTCATCTAAAAACAGATCTATTATTTATTTGGTTTTTCTGTTGTTGTTACAGTTTAATGCTATTGCTTTTAATGAAAAATATATCAGAAAGATACAATGGTGCAACAACCAGAGTATTGGTATGCCAAATAATGAGATAATAGATTATCTTTATTTTGATGGGGCAATATATAAAGCCGAAAGTAAAAATTTGCCTGTTTATTATGAAAGGTTTAATTTGCCTGATATGGGTGAATTTATAAATATAAAAGTAGATGTAAAACTGACAAATAAAGTTTTTAAAGAATTTGAATATGATGAGATTAAAAATATAAAAGATTTAAATTTAATAGATGAACATATAAAAGTCAATTCTTCTGTAATCTATGATAAAAAGAAACCTTATGTTTCAGTATCTTTTGTCCCTGTAAGAAAAAATCAGACAAGTAATAAGTATGAGAAATTAATTTCTTTTGATATAGAATTAAATATAACTTATGTTCCAACGAGTAAATCAAGATATAATAAACATGCTTATACACAGAATTCAGTACTTGCAACAGGTAATTGGTATAAAATGTCTGTGTCAAATACAGGTATTTATAAAATTACCCGTAATGACCTTTCTAATATGGGTATAAATGTTTCATCAATTGACCCGAGAAACATAAGGATTTATGGCAATGGAGGAGGAATGCTTCCTGAAAGTAATTCAGAATTCAGATATGATGATTTGCAGGAAAATGCTATATTTGTTAATGGAGAAGATGATGCCAAATTTGATGATAATGATTATGTGTTATTTTATGGAGAAAATCCTAATAAATGGATATATGATACAATAGATTTAAAATTTCATCATTCAATCCATAAATATTCAGATATAAATTGTTATTTTATAACAACTGATTTAGGACCAGGAAAAAGAATAGAATTAGAAACTTCTGAAAGTTTGCCTGCAAATAAATTTGTTAATAAGTTTCAGGACTATGCTTTTAATGAAAAAGAATCGGTAAATCTATTAAAATCAGGCAGAGAATGGTATGGAGAAGCATTTGACATTCTTACTTCATACAATTTCTCTTTCACTTTTCCAAATATAGATGTTGGCTCAGAAGTATTTATAGAGACAAATATTATTGCAAGGTCAAACTTAAATAGCACTTTTAATGTTACTGCCAATGGCAATAATATGCTCGTTACTGTGCCAAGTGTTAATCTTGATAACTATACAGGTGCTTATGCAAATTCATCATCAGATATAATGAATTTTAACACATCAGGTTCAACAATAAATGTTAATATTACTTATAATAAACCTAATGCAAATTCATTAGGATGGTTGAATTATATAGAATTAAATGCTGTAAGAAATTTGACGTTCTGTGCCGGACAAATGTGCTTTAGAAATACTGAATCTGTTGGTCAGGATAATATTTCTGAATTTACTTTATCTAATGTTTCTTCATCTGTAAATATATGGGATGTTACAAATCCTACAGAAATTAAAAAAGTTGATGCATCTTTAAGTGGTAATAATTTAATATTCAGATTACATACTGATTCTTTAAAAGAATTTATAGCGTATGATGGTTCATATTTCCACACACCAAACTTTTTATACAAAGTTGAAAATCAAAATCTGCATTCTTTAGGTCAATATGATATGCTTATTGTCAGTCATCCTAATTTTATTAATGAAGCAAATCAATTAGCAGAACTTCATCGTAATAATGACGGGTTGTCTGTTGTAGTAGTAACGCCACAACAAATTTATAATGAATTTTCATCAGGCATTCAGGATATAACAGCAATAAGGGACTTTGTAAAAATGTTTTTTGACAGAGCCGGAACAGATATTGATAAGATGCCTGAATATTTGCTTTTATTCGGTGATGGTTCTTATGATAATAAAAACAGAGTAGCTGACAATACTAATTTTATTCCTACTTATCAATCAGAAAATTCATTAATAGTTACAGCTTCTTATGTAACAGATGATTATTTTGGCTTACTTGATAATAATGAAGGAGAAAATGCAAATGGAAATCTTGATGTTGGAATTGGAAGATTACCTGTAAAAACAACAGATCAAGCAAGAAATATTGTTAACAAAATAATTCGTTATACAAGTAAATCTAATCTTGGATGTCAAAATGCAGCTTGTTCATCAGTATATGCCAATAGTATCTCTAATTATGCTGACTGGCGTAATATTGTTTGTTTTATAGCCGATGACGAGGATAGTAATTCACATATAGACCAGACAGATGCTTTGGCAACCTTGGTAGATACTAATTATAAGGTCTATAATATTGACAAAATATATTTAGATGCTTATCAGCAACTCTCAACACCTGGCGGGCAACGTTATCCGGAAGTAAATGATGCTATAAATAAAAGAGTAGAAAAAGGTGCATTAATAGTTAATTATACAGGTCATGGAGGAGAACTTGGCTGGACTCACGAACGAGTGTTGGAGGTTTCTGATATTAATGGATGGAACAACTTAAATAATATGCCTGTTTTTTTTACTGCCACTTGTGAATTTAGCCGATTTGACGACCCTGAAAGAACTTCCGCCGGAGAATATGTTATCTTAAACCAAAATGGAGGAGCCATTGCATTACTTACAACAACAAGAATATCTTTTTCAGGGTCTAATTTTGCTATTAATAAAAGTTTTTATAATTATGTATTTAAAAAAATTGATAATAAATTTCCTTGTCTGGGGGATATTATAAAACTTTCAAAAATAGAAAATGCTTCATCGACTAATTTAAAAATGTTTGTCTTACTCGGCGATCCTGCTATACGCCTGACTTATCCTAAATATGACGTTAACACAACATCAATTAATAATTGCTCATCAAAAACAAATTATGATACTATAAGAGCATTATCCAAGGTTACAGTAAGCGGATATGTTCAGAATGACATTGGAAACAAACTTACAGATTTTAATGGTATTATATATCCAACAGTATTTGATAAAGCATCTGTTATAACCACTTTAGCAAACGATCCGACAAGCTATCCAAAAGATTTTTATTTACAAAAAAATATACTTTTCAAAGGTAAAGTGAGTGTTGTAAATGGTGATTTTTTATTTACTTTTGTTGTGCCTAAAGATATTGCATATAATTATGGAATTGGAAAAATTAGCTATTATGCAGTAAATAATGATACAACAAACATATCCGATGCTAATGGATATTATGAAAATATAATTATAGGAGGTTCTAATGATAGTATTGAGCCAGATGACATTGTACCAAATATAAAACTTTATTTAAATGATATAACTTTTATATCTGGAGGAATAACTGATGAGCATCCTTTATTACTGGCTTTTGTCAGCGATTCCAATGGTATAAATACTGTTGGAAATGGCATAGGACACGATATAACAGCTATTCTTGATGATAATACTAAGGGCTCCATTATTTTAAATGATTATTATGAATCTGATTTGGATAATTATAAAAAAGGAGTTGTCAGATATCCTTTTTCAGATTTAAGTGAAGGAAAACATACATTAACATTGAAAATATGGGATGTTTACAATAATTCATCCCAAGCTTATACTGAATTTGTTGTTGTCAAATCTGATGAAGTAGTATTAAAAAATGTATTTAATTATCCTAACCCTTTTACAACAAGCACTTGTTTTCGCTTTGAACATAACCATGCTTGTTCTGACTTAAATGTGCAGATAAAAATATTTTCTATTACAGGAAAACTTGTTCAAACTATTAATAAGACAGTTTCAACAAGCGGATTTATAGCAGAACCTGTTAATTGGGATGGTAAAAATGAATATGGAGCAAGAGTAAGTAAAGGTATTTATATTTATAAATTACAGGTAAATTTGAATACAGGAGAATATGCTGAAGCAACAGGCAAGTTGATTATTTTGTAACCGTTCACAACTTAAAATTATGTCAATCAACTGACGGCTTAAATAATTGAAACCTAATTGACCTAATTGACCTAATTATTCTAATTTCTATCAGGCAACTGCCTGACCAAGACACAATTTCTAATGTCAAAATTGGGGTTTGGTTATTAGTCCACAGTTGAATAGCTCTGTTCTATTAATAT
>Ga0265594_1001167_pt1 | contig 20745 bp, 17 predicted proteins | sample saktaG_11_FD_190147 | JGI IMG/M metagenome (GOLD analysis project Ga0265594, IMG submission 190147) | Saline water microbial communities from Sakinaw Lake, British Columbia, Canada - sak_2011_5_24_80m | ecosystem: Environmental > Aquatic > Non-marine Saline and Alkaline > Saline ... | reverse complement strand
CAAATAAAAATAGGGGAGGACGGATTTTATTTCTTTGGCCAATCTTCAATAATTAGAGCTTTTTTGGATTTGCGATAAAGTTTTTGATAAATAAATTCTGTAATGAAAGGGGTAAACGGGTGGAGTAATTTCAAAGAATTAAGTAAAACCGTATAAAGCACCCATTGAGCAGTTTGTTTTTCTTCTTGGGTAGATTTTTCGGAATAAAAGCGCTCTTTGGCCTTTTCAATGGTTTTATCGCAAAATTTATGCCAAAAAAAGTGATATATTTCTTGAGCCGCTTTATGAAAATTAAATGCTTCAATATCGCGAGTAATTCTTTTAATAGTGTTCTCCATTTCTTTAAGTATCCATCTATCCTCTTTGGTCAATTTAAGATTTTTAATATCAATTTTTTGAACATTAAAATTTTTCCCAAGATTTATTAAGATAAATCTTGAAGCGTTCCAAATTTTAGTTATAAATCTTTGTTGAGTTACAATTTTTTCTTCAGAAATAACAATATCATTTTGACTACTAGACCCAAAGACCAAAGCCATTCTCAAAGCATCTGCTCCATATTTTTCCACTATGCCCAAAGGGTTAATAACATTTCCTTTCGACTTGCTCATCTTTTGACAGTTAATGTCACGAACTAATCCATGAAGATAAACATTGTAAAAAGGGACTTTGCCTGTTTGATAGACCCCAAGCATTATCATTCTAGCGACCCAAAAGAAAAGAATGTCCCAACCGGTTTCCATAACTGATGTCGGATAAAAATGTTTATAATCTTTGGAGTTCGGATATCCCAAAGCAATAAATGGCCACTGGCTTGAAGAGAACCAAGTATCAAAAACATCTACTTCCTCTTTTATTTTTTTACTTTTACACCAAGGACACTCCTTGATTCTCTTTTCGGTAATAATAATACCGTTTTTACTTTGACATTTTTTATTTCTTTTCTCCTGACAATACCAAATTGGAATTTTTATCCCCCAGACAATTTGGCGAGAGATATTCCAATCCCTAATGTTTTTCATCCAGTTAAAAAATACCTTTTCAAACCTTTTAGAAACAAACTTCACTTTCTTTTTTTTAACCATCTCTACCGCTTTCATAGATAATGATTTAATTTTAATAAACCATTGCTCTGAAATTAAGGGCTCAATATTTTTTCTGCATTTATAACAAACAGGAACCGAATGGGTATAATCCTCTTCTTTTTCTATCAAATTCAGTTTCTTCAAATCCTCAACAACTTTTTGGCGAGCTTCCATAACCTTTAACCCGAAATAACTTGCGCCGGCTTTTTCCATCATTATCCCATCTTTACTAATAACTTGAATTACTTTCAAATTATGTCTTTGGCCAATTTCAAAATCCGTAGCATCATGAGCTGGCGTTACTTTGACGGCTCCGGTTCCAAAAGATAGGTCAACTGCCTTGTCAGATATTAAGGGAATGGTTCTTTTGATTAAAGGCAAATAAATTTCTGTTTTATTCTTAAGTAAGGTTTTGTATCGAGAATCTTTTGGATTAACTGCCACAGCTGTGTCGCCAAGCATTGTTTCAGGTCGAGTAGTGGCTACCACAATAAATTTTCTTGAATCCTTAATAGGATATTTAATGTAAGTTAATTTTGTTTTTTGTTCTCGGTAAATAACTTCTAAATCAGAAAGTGAAGTTTGATGATGGGAGCACCAATTAATTATCCGTTTCCCTCGATAAATTAGTCCATCTTTAAAAAGCTTCTTAAATGTTTGATAAACTACTTTAACAACATCAGAGTCAAGGGTAAATTTTTCTCTACTCCAATCACAAGAAGCCCCTAAACATCTTAGTTGCGCTTCCATTATCGTTTTATTTTTTTGAGTAAAATCCCACATCATTTTATAAAGAGTTTCTCGGGAAAGCTGGAAGCGAGTTTTGCCCTGTTTCTCCAATTCCTTCTCAAATACCGCTTGAGTTTCAAACCCGGCATGGTCGGCGCCTGGCACCCACAAAGTTGTTTTATTCTGCATCCTATTATAACGAACCATTATATCTTCCAATGTCACAAAAACAGCATGTCCGATATGGAGAGAAGCATTAGCATTGGGGGGAGGCATAATAATAGAAAACCTACCTTTCTTATTATGAAAGTTAGGTTTAAAAAAGTTTTCTTTTTCCCACATTTTGTATATTTTATTTTCGTTTTCCTGAAATGAATATCTCTTTTCCATTTTATTTATTTTTATTTTAATTAATTAACCACAATTAACCGATAGGATGAGGATATGAGTTTATGTTATTTTTATCTAAGTTATAACATTTTAAACCAAGTTTTAGGGGCAAAGAATAGAGTCTTTTATTGGATAAATAACGACCGTTATATTCGCTATTTAGGGAATAAAGACCAGGGATTATTACTCTAACCACATGCAATCCAATTTCTTTTATTATTTGATTAGAAAAGTCAATAAAAAAAATATCTTTTTTATTTTTTTTACAAAAATTTTGAAGAAAAGTCAACTGCTTTACAATAGTATTATACTTTGATTCTATATTCTTATATTTTTTTTCTTCAAGATTTGTCAAACAAGGAGATTTTGACAAAAAATCAAATGCTTTAATTTTGTTCTTTGTGGCATAAAATTCAGCATGTTGATATAAAGTTTGGATATTATTGAGATTCTTATACTTTATATTAAGTTTTTTAAAATTTTTTAATTCTTCTCTTATTAGTATGCTTTCTTGAAGTGCCTTAGTTATAGCTAATTCAATTGAGAAATTTGTTGCTGACCCAAAAGTAAAATAGGGAGGATTGTGACTCTGTAATAAAACCGAAACAGTGGGAATCTTAAAATCACTCGTTTGATCGTTTATTAAAATATTCACATTGTATCTTTTTTCTGCTCCCTTTAAAAGCTTTTTTAGTTTATTACTTAAATATTCAATACTGATTTTAGGAGAGGGTAACCTATTAAGCCATCTAATTAGAATGGCATCTCTTTCGATCAATTCTAATGTTGCATTTAAAATAGCTCTGTTAAATGTCTCTCCAATAGCACAACCATTGCTATTAGAATGTCCTAATTTTTTCTCGGTATCTCTTGGTTGATAACCACAATAAACATAAGAAGCGGGAACATAATATTTTTTATTAGACAAGAAAGATTGACACTTAACCCAATATATTGCATCATTATTATTGTATTTACTAAATTTAAAATCTTTTTGGAAATATTGATTATCTAAAAAAGAAAAAAGGAGATGCGGGTGGATAGCTCTATCTTTAATTAAATTGTATTTTTTAAATATTAATTTTCCCCTGTGTTTCTTGTCAAAAAATAAACTATATCGCTCTAACCCCTCTAGAAAGGCCTTTACTTTTGCTTTTTTTTCACAGGTGTCTACCCCATAACCAAAAATAATGTTCTTATTTGCTTCTACTTTACACTTGTAGAAATATATTTTTTTATCTTCTAAATTAAAACGTTCACATTTTTTTATTATTCTTAGTTTCGGAACATTCGGTCCATTAAATAAAATTTCATTCATAGTTTAAAAATTATTTAAATGTTTTAAGAAATCTCTATATTTTTTATCTTTATAGACATCAACAATTACATCTAAAAATATACTTTTGATTCTCTGATAATTTTCTAAAGGTACTTTAGGATCTTTATTGCATTCGTAATTTAAAGCAGGGCACCCATAATCAATTACATTTCTTCTTATTTGATAAACTAAATCATCTAATTTTTTCTCGGTTTGTTTTTCTACCCCACCTTGGAAGATATTGCCTAATTTAAATTTTTTGTCTTGTAATGAAGCAAAACGATGACAAGGATAAATATCGCCCTTAACTGAAATACTATATCTTGATCTATTCCCCAATTGACACAAATGCATGTAGGGATGAAAGTTAAAATTCTCTATTTTCCATGTTTTTAAATAATCTAAAAGAGGCATTATATAGAAATTTGAATGCTTCTTTATATTCTTAGCCCATATTTCTATCACTTTTTTAACATTCTTTTTAAATATCTGTATATCATCATTGCTCCAATTGCCTTCATAAACAGGAACGAACCCTATCCTGTCTATATTTTTCGAAAGAAAAAATTCTACATTTTTAGCTAAACTTTTTGCCGAAGAAGGGGTTACCGTCATCCGAACAATTATATTTGGAATTACTTTATTCAATTTTATTAAGTTATTTTTGACTAATTGAAAACAAGAAGTTCCATTGCAAAAAGATCTCTGTTGGTCTTGGGTTTTTTTATCCCCATCAAAACTTAAAACAACATAAAAATTATTTCTTTTTAGAAAATCTATTCTTTGATTATTTAAGAGAGTTCCATTAGTTACTAAATTAAAAAATATCTTTCTTTTCTTTTTTTTGGCTATTTCCTTACCAACTTTTACCGCTTCTTTTATCAAACTGAACTTTAATAGTGGTTCGCCACCGATGAAGGTGCAATATATATTTGAGTCTTCGTATTCAAACTCTAAAAAATAGTTTAAGATTTTTTCTATTAAATCTGTATTAGATTTCTCCTGGTTTTTTCCTTTGAGATAACAATAGACACACCTTAAATTACATGCGTTTGTTAAATAAATATCTAAAATCATAAATTATAAAAACAAAAACCCAAAACACTTTTGGTTAAAGTTTTTCCAAAAACTTCAAGAGACATAAGTTAATGTCTTGCCTCTGCTCAATCTATGCAAACGAAGGCTTGTTTAACTTTTTTGGTACTCCTTGTTTTTTTGTTTTTTTACTTTTCTTCACGTTTTTTCGCTTTATTATTTACCTACCGGTATCTCTTTATTTAAGGTATATCGACCTTTATTTTAAATTTTCGAAAAATTACATTTAAGTAAAAAGGATGAAAAAAATAAATATGAAATGGAAGAAAATTTTTCTCTTCTACTCTACTCCATACTCTACAAAGAAGAAATCGAATTGGATTTAAGCCCCCTCTGAACCCAGGGGTAATTCCTAAGTCATAGAAATAGAGAATCTTATCTACATTCTTTTCCCCAATTTCTCTTCCAAGGTCATCGGGGGAAAAAACTCCCAAAGTTTTGAGTTTTTCTTTTAAATTATCTATTCCCATCACCTGCCCCCAACTAAATCCAGCCACAGGATTTAATTCGTCCCCCCTTAAGAGGACTAAAAAAGCGTCTTTATTCCCTTGGATTTCTTCCTCTATTTTTTTTAGAACCTCCCTTTTTTCCCAATTTTCATTCCAAGGAGAAGTGCTGAAAACTTTTTGGTAGCTATCTACCAAAGCACTCAAAAGGGGTTCTTGAGGAATTTGATGAAAAAAGATAAGGGTGTGGGAAAAATCCATTACTCTTTCTTTTTTGTTACCAATCTTCCATTTCCAAAAAAATTTTATCATCACCGATATAATTTTTTGTAACATTCGACCACCTTCTTTCATTCTTTTTGTTTATATAAATTTTTTTAAAGATCAATTTATTTCAATACCAACATCTTAACACCGCTTCCCAAAAATGTCAAATAAAAATGGGGGAGGACGGGCCTCCCCCATTTTTGAGTTGGGAAGTTCAAAATTGCTCTAAAAATCTTAAATCGTTGGAGTAAAACAATCTTATATCGTTGATTTTATACTTTAGCATCGCCAATCTATCCAGTCCCACTCCAAAAGCAAAACCCTGCCAATCTTTGGAATTGTAACCGGCTTTTTTAAAGACATTCGGATGAACCATTCCCGCTCCCATAACCTCTATCCATCCCGAATTACCGCAAAGATTACACCCTTTTCCTCCGCAATTTTGACAATTGATATCTAATTCAAAACTAGGTTCGGTAAATGGGAAATAACTTGGTCTAACTCTCACTTTAACCTCTTTTTTGAAAAAAATTTTCAAAAACTCTTGGATAATGGCTTTGAAATTGGCAACTGAAATATCTCTATCAACCATTAACCCCTCACATTGATAAAATTGAATTTCATGAGAAGCGTCAGTTGCTTCGTGACGAAAACATCTTCCGGGAACAATAATTCTTAAAGGCGGATTATTTTTTTCCATATAACGGACTTGAACAGCCGATGTTTGGCTACGCAATAAAAGATTTTTCTTGGGGTCATTGCTCTTTTCCCGCTTTATCCAAAAAGTGTCTTGCATATCCCGAGATGGATGGTCCCGAGGAACATTTAGAGCATCAAAATTATACCATTCCGATTCTACTTCTGAACCGGAAATAATCGAAAAACCCAAGGACTGAAAAATCTCTCCGACCTCTCTTTGAATTATAGTCAAGGGGTGCAAATGGCCTGTTTTAATTTTTTTCCCGGGACGGGTCACATCTATTTTCTCTTTCTCTGATTCTATTTTCTCAACGCTCTTCTTGATATCTTTTCTTTTTTGAACAACCATCTCTTCAATTCTCGCTTTGATTAAATTCGCTCTCTTGCCTATTTCCTTTTTTTCCGATTCTTTAAGACCGCCAAAACCTTTGAATATCTTATTAATCTCTCCCTTCTTCCCCACATATTCTTGGAAAATTTTATCAAGAGAAGACAAGTCCCTTGCCTCTTTGATTTCTTCCCCGGCTTTTTCTTCAAAAGATTTTAAATCGTTTTTTAGCATATAATCCTTAATTAGTTGGTTTAAACCAATATTAACATTATTGTTTTAAAAATCCAATAAAAAATATTCATCATTTTTTCCGAAATAATCAAAAAGCGGATTGTTTTCGGCAATCCGCTTGGTTTCCAGGTTATTTCAATATCTTTCTCGCGATTTGAATAATCGGCGGGTAGAAAGAGAGTATGAACCCTCCAAAAAAACCAACGACCGATAATACTCCGAATAATGGACCATACTCCCACTTTTCGGAATCGAAACTTAGCATTATCCCAATAGCCAAAGCTATTAGGAAAACAACCACCAATTCTTTTTCAGGGAGATTGGTTGGGCAAGGTTCGACCCACACCATCACCACTCCCAAAATAAAGAAAAAGAAAAAACCAAAAATAACGACCCAATACATATCCATAATGTCCTCCATTCTATTTTATCCTATTTTACCTTATTTTGTTTTTAAAAATTAAATCTGTTTTGAGATTATCATTATTTTCCTAAAAAGTCAAACTTAAAAATTATTTGAAAGAAATGAAATTGGAGATTACTCTGTCGTCACTCTTAAAATTTCCTCAATACTTGTTACTCCTTGGGCGGCTTTAATAAACCCATCTTCTATCATTAGGCGCATTCCTTCTTTTTGGGCTCTGTCTTGAATTTCATCAGAATTCGCATTGCCCTGAATTAGTTCTTTAATCGATTCCGAAATTTTAAAAATTTCAAAAATGCCAACTCGCCCCTTGTATCCCTCTAAGGCCTCTTTTGACGGACAAGGCCGATAAAAACTCATATTATCTATCTTGCCATCTCCTTTTAACATTTTCTCTTCTTTCAGCACCTTTTCTATCTTTTTTAAACTGCATAAATTGGCCAGGTCTTTCAACCCCTCCTCTTTTATTTGGTATTTTTCTTTTTCCTCGGTCAATTTTCTGACCAATCTTTGGGCTAAAATTAAATTCAAAGTAGAAGACAATAAAAATGGCTCAACCCCCATATCTATTAAGCGAGGGATAGCCCCAGCAGCTGAATTGGTATGGAGAGTAGAAATAACAAGGTGTCCAGTTAAGGCCGCGTTGATTGCTAAAGAAGCCGTTTCTTTATCTCTAATTTCTCCAACCATCAAAATGTCCGGGTCTTGCCTTAACAATGCCCTCAACCCCGAGGCAAAAGTCAAGCCAATTTTAGCATTGACTTGGGTCTGATTCACCCTTGGCATCCTGTATTCTATCGGGTCCTCAACGGTTGATATATTAACTCCCGGAACATTCAAAATTTCCATCATTGAATATAGAGTTGTGGTTTTTCCACAACCGGTCGGCCCGGTAACTAAAATTATCCCCACCGGCCTCCGCAGAGCTCTTTCAACTTCCTCTAAAAATTTCCCCTGTAATCCCAACCCTTCCAAACTATACCCTTTAGCGCTTTCAGCTAAAAGCCGTATGACTACCTTTTCTCCGTTAAAAACAGGCAAAATTGAGACCCGACAGGAGTATTTATATTCATCTGATTCTATTTTAAAACGCCCGTCTTGGGGTAAGCGGTGTTCATCTAATTTTAAATCGCTAAGAATTTTTATCCGAGCAACAATGCCTGACTTGGTATTTATAGGCAAAGTCATCGCATCGCGTAAAATACCATCAATTCTATATCTGACCAAAATCTCTTTTTCCATCGGTTCAATATGAATATCCGAAGCCCTTTGGATTACAGCGTGTTTTAAAAGAGTGTCAACTATTCTAATCATCGGCAATTCTTGGGCCTCCTGTTTTAAAAACTCCCCTTCCTTTACCTCTTCTTTTTCAGAAATATGCCTTAGTCCCTCCGACTCTTTTTCTATAATCTGACCGAACTCTGTTTGGAGATTTTCCTGATATTGGGACAAAATATACTTAATGCCGTTCAAACTTGTTAATCTCGGCAAAATCTTCAAATCGGATTTCTTTTTTATAAAGTCAATCGTTTTTAGGTCTTCGGGATTGAGCATCGCTACTTCTAAATTTTTCCCTTTTTTTCTAAAAGCAACGATATTATGGGAACGAGCAATCGGTTCGGGAATAATTTTCAAGATTTCCGAATCAATAACTTCTTTTTCCAAGTCAACAAAAGGAATGCCTAAAATATAGGCCTCTAAACGAATCAAGTCCTCTTGACTAATTAAATTTTCGTTGACTAAAATATCCTCTATTCTTTTATTCTCCCGTTTTGATTTCCGAAGGGCATTATCAAATTTTTTTTCTTCAATCAGGCCCGAATCAAGAATAAAGGCCTTTAATTGTTGCGGTTCTACTCGCATATTTTTTGGTTCCTAAAAAAACTCAAATTCTAATATCTGAATCTTGGAAAAATCCCTATCGGACAGAATAAGTAAGTTCACAACAACCATAGGAATTAAAATCCCATAGTTTGTTTTATAGCTTGTAACTTGTAACTTGTAACTTAAGATTCAGGATTTAGAATTTTTTCTACTTTTTCTATGATTTCTTTTAGAGTGTAATTTGTCTTTACCAAATAAGTGGTTGCCCCAATTTCTAAGGCCTTGTCAATATCTTCTGTCCTTTCAAGATTGGTTAATATTATTACTGGAATATCTTTTGTCTCCGGGTCGGATTTTAATTCTGCTAAAACCTCAAACCCATTTTTCTTAGGAAGAATAAGGTCAAGTAGAATAATATCCGGTTTTTCCTTTCGGGTCAAATTCAAACCGATATCGCCATTTAGAGCGCTTAATGTTCTATACCCTTCTTTCTTGAACATTTTTTCAAAACTTTTTTGAAGAACTGATTCGTCTTCAATAAATAATATAGTTTTCATAAACACGATACTAATCTACGAATGAATACGAATCTACGAATTACGAATAATTTATTCGTAGATTTGTATCATATTATTTGTAGATTTGTAGATTAGCATTAGATTTGTAGATTTGTATCATCTAAAATATTTGACCTTTAGTTTTTTGCGGTTGGCAAAGTGAAATAAAAAGTAGTCCCTTTATTCTCCTCGGATTTAAACCAAATTTTCCCCCTTGAAGATTTTAAGACCTCGTGAGCAATATGAAGCCCAAGACCCGTGCCGTGGGTCTCTTTTTTAAGAGCGTTTTTAGAGCGAAAAAACTTTTGGAAAATATATTTTTGTTCTTCTTCAGGAATACCAACCCCGTTATCTTGAATGCTGAAAAAAACTTTCCCAAATTTTAAAGAAACCATAATGATAATGTCTCCTTTATCTTTAGTGTATTTAATGGCGTTATCCAAAAGATTTTCAATAACTTGTTCTATCCAAAAAGGGTCAGCTATAACTTCAGGTAATTTCTCTTTAATGTTTAATGAAATATTCACATTGGAGGCCTCGGCAAATGCCTTAAACTTAGAAACAACATCCTTAACCAACTCTTCTAAGGAAAAAACTTTTTTCTTCTCTGGGAAACCCTCTGTTTCTATCCGGGAAGTGAGTAAGAGATTGTCAATCAAACCGCCCATCTTTTTTATATTCTCTCTTAAGACGCTGTAATACTCCATTTCCTCGTCTGATATCCTGTCTAATCTCTCGTCAAGCAGGGTCTCCAAAGAAAATTTAAGATTAGTTAGGGGAGACCTTAGTTGGTGGGAGATAACTTCGATGAATTCCGTTTTCATTTTATTGGCTTCAAAAATATTTTCAAAACTCTTGGTGATGATAAAATCAATAATTATTAAAACGCCGGCGACGAATAAAACAATCAAACTCACTATTCCAGGATTGCCGATTTTTGAGGTAGCGACATAATAAGTGACAATAATTGAAGCGATAATGACCAACCCCATCACAAAGAAAAGGAAATTGGGACACTTCCAAAAAGGAATCTTATACTTTCGACAAGCCCCTAAGGGATTAAGGGACTCTAAAATTTTTTTTATTTTTTCACTCATAATTTTATTTTACCACAAAAATAAAATTATAAAAAATACAATCAATTTAGATTTACAATAAAAAATTAAAATTAATAATCGGGAATCTTAATTTCAAAAAATAAAGAAATAAAAAAAGAGCGGAAAGATTTCTCTCACCGCTCTATTGGTTTTCCAAAAAAGGTAGTTATTAGATGTCCATTGGGGTATCCATCCCCAACTTCGGAGATGTCGGGAGAAGCAGCTTTCTTCTCAAAAACTCCCGTAATTCTCCATATGTCTTGATTTCCTCTGGAAACAAGACCCGGAGGTGACATTCCCTACAAAGCAAACAATCCTGGTCCTTCGTAGCTTGACGACGATCGACCCAACCACCACAATATGTGTGGATACCCACACAATCTTTTAATTCTTTGTCATCCTTTGTGTGATTTACAAAATAGGTGTGGTCGGAAATTTTTGGAGGGTATTCTTCTAAAATATCCCACTCCACCGTCAGCCGAATGGGCTCAAGTGGGACACTCCTCTTAATCTCTGCCTCAACGGCATCTGCGACTTTATCGCATGTCATATTAAGTGGTGTAAGTGGTGTAAATGGCCATTTATTATTCGCGACACGGAAAAGGCAATCCAGCCATCCCGTTGCCCGAAAATCATCATTCCCATCTTGGCCAATAACCTTCATCGGACAAGATTGGTTAATCGGGTAAGTTTCGCCCGTTTCTTCATTCCCTTGCCTCATATACTTCCCTCTCAATTTGCCAAACACAATCTGTTTCGGCTTGAAACCGGCGGCGGTGAAAACATCAAAAATTATTCGTATCCCATTCTCCGACATTTCCTCGACTTCTTTCCAGTTATCTCTCTCCAAGACAAAATCAACAAACGATGTCGCAATGACTCTTGTGTCCATAATAACTTTCTCCTCTCTCTATTTTTTCATTGTTAAAGTACTAATTTAATTTTTCTCAACTTGATATTACAATAAACCACCAAAAAAAGCAACCCCAAAATAAAACACTAAATTTTTGTTTCTCTCACTATTTTTTGAAAAAAATTTTCAATCTCCGCCTTACTAACTCTTTTCCCTAAAAATTCTATTTTTTCAGGTATTATATCTCCCAAGTAAATTAACTGCTCTAAAAATAATCTAAAATTAAAATCATCTTTGTATTTCTTTTCGGCAATTTTTTTTATTTCTTTTAATGTCGTGCATTTGTTTTTTAAGATGAAATATAAGTCCACATAGTCCTTGTATGTTCCCCTGTAATTCAAGGTGTACGCTTTCATTGCGGCAATTTCTGAAACTTGAGATAATTTTACATTTTTAAATTCCTTCAATCCTGAAATTAAAGAAAATTTATATTTTACAAAATCAATCTTAATCCCGTTTATTGTAATACTTAATTGCTCCGAATGGTTCAATATAATCTTAATTTTAGAATATTTAAAAACCCTCCTCGCTTTTTGAAGTAAGGTGGGTAGAATATCTTTTTTAGAAAACAAATCAAAATCAACAGAAATCCGATGCCCGATTTGTAAAGCCAAAGCAGTGCCTCCGGCTAAATAAAAATCGGGGAACTCATTTAATTTCTGAAATATTTTTTTCTGCTCTGATTTTAGCGCTTCGAGATGCATATTTCATTTTCTTTATGCCGAGAAGAAGCGAAATTAACCGCAAAGAACCCGGCCTAAACTCACTAAGGGAAATATCTTCTATGATTTTCTTTAGATTTTCCCTACCGTAATATTTCACTAACCATTGCCAATGAGCCCACTCCCCATAGTTAATGGTATTCACAATTATTGTTTTTATATTTTCTTCAGGGTTTATTGAAGAAAACTTATAAGACCAAAAAAGCGGTTTAAAAAAAGATGGCAATTTTGGGTTTTTTATTTTCCCGCTCATAATTTTATTTTACCACAAAAAACGGCAAAACAAACAAATTGGTGATGTTTGTTGGGGAAAGTCAGGCGGAGGCAGACATTATCTTTTCCATTCTTTAATATCTGGTTTAAAATCAAGTTGATAATCGGGAACACCAAGCGACAAACCATATTCTACCGCTTTTTTGTATTGTTCTGGTTTGGAGCGGTCAATTTTGAAAACTTTATTGCGGAAAATTATAAAATGAAAATCATCATTTTTAAAATCAGCATACCAATCACCATGAGAAAAATCCAATGATTCGCTTAATTCTTCCGCAATCTCATCAGCTTGATTTTCAAAAATTTCAACAGTATGCAATGTCCATTGTTTTAGATAAGGAGTATTATGTTCAGGAGTAACTTCTTCAACTTTAGTTTTGAGAATTTTTACTTTTTCCAGAACATCTTTTTTCTCAATACTTTCTTCAATAATTACTCCATTGAAATTTTTGTTCATATATTTGATATGCATTAAAGATTTAATAAGTGTTTCTTCTCGAGCCCGCCATAGTCCGATTGCACATAACATCAAGGATATACGAAGTTTTCGGAGTGAAACAAAGAAAATTTGGGAAACCGAAGTACAACGAGGTTTCTGTATAATCCGTGTTAAGTGAGGTGAGAGCGAAGCCTAAAAGTGCAATGTTCCGAAGGAAAATTTTTGAGTTTTAGTTTTGACCGTTCTTAATTATATTTAGAATCCCTAAATGAATGTTATTCATATTTTTTTCATTTAACTCAGAGATAGAAATATTTTTTAAATCAATTATCTCATTACTATCAATTATGCTTTTGTTTTGATTTCCTAATCTTGTTACCCTAAAAAAATTCATTTCTGAATCGAAGTATTCATCTAAATCATCTGCATAAAATTTTGAATTGATTACTTGTAAGGGTTTTGCATCAAAATCAATAATTTCAAAACCTGTTTCTTTTAAAAATTCTCTTTTTAATGCTTCTAATAAATTCTCATTATAGTCTTTTCCACCGCCGGGGAACTCCCAGATATTTATCCAACTAGGTTTAATCAAGAGAACTTTTGAATCTTTGAAAAAAATCCCATATGCAGATTCTCTTTTTTTAGCAAGAATGTTTTCAGGTTTTTTATGATAATTACCTTTTCTATCTCTGTACATACATATAAAGAAAAATATGAGTTTAATAAATTTTTCGAGGCCAAAACTAAAATTGAATATAACTCGTTTCTATGCGAATTGAATGTATAATATCGACCTTTTTAAAACTAATTAAATCCTATCGCTTTGAATTTTCTTTTTAATAAACTGCTTTAAATCGGCAACCACTAGTATGCGCTGAATATCAGAATAATTAATCATTCCTTGCGAGGGTCTCGTATTCTTCTTTTTCTCTACCGGGTCGACAATGATTGAAAAACCCACATATTCAATTTTCTTATTCTTGCGGTTTCTTACCCAGTCAAGAGCTGGAATTAAATCGGTATCTGAACTAATAACTATTGCCGTATCATATTTGTCATCAACTGCACCCGCTATCAAGTCGGTTGCCATTTTAACATCTATGCCTTTCTCTCGGGTTCTTTCAAATTCTATCTCTTTTATTCCTTTCCCCAAAATGTCTTTATACCCAACGACTCTATCGTCTATAATAATTTTTTCCGTTCTTTTTCTTAGTTTACTTGTTTTAATCTCCCAACCAAAAGAATTTAAGCGAGTTAAAAAGGCAATTTGTTTTGACATCGCTTTTTTGGCTCTTATGTCTCCTTCTTTTTCCCTAACTGTCCCGACATAAAATCTTTTTCCTTTGTCTATAATTTTTCGTCCATCGGCTAAAAAGTTGATAAAACTATCAAAAGAAAACTCCGATTCTTGGATCCCAAGTTTTTTCAAAACTAAATGGTGGAAATTACCCCCATCTACTAATACGCATATTTTTTCTCCTTCTCCCATACAATTCAGATTAGCATAGAATAAATAAAAAATCCTGCACACTATTAAAAATAGGCGCAGGAGACTTTATACTTTATATAATAGCAATAGGTATACATTTGTCAATAGTCAAATAGTAAATTTTACTATTTGGTGCTATTTGCTTGGAAAAGTCAGAACTCATTTTGAGCAAAATCCCGACACCAACTCTTGAAAGATTACGTCCGGGCGTGGTGGGGAGAAAAAATCAAAATGTGTCAACCACAATATAGCTTTTCCCATTGATTTTTTCAATCTCCAGATTCGAAAAATTTCCTTTGTCGCTTCGCCATTCATTTGAAAAACCCCAGTCATTCCATTTCCAAACAGCTACATAATTTCCATTACACTTTAGTTTTTGCGAATAATTACCCTCAATCACAATCAAATCATTTTTTCCGTCATTATCAATATCGATAATCTGAAATTCACAATTTGGTTCAGCGAGATTAGAAGATCCCCAAACTTGTTTTATTTCACCTCCAACAAAATCTAAAACGAAAAAATGATTTTTTATACTCATGTCATTTTCTTTTACCCAAAAGGGTTTTGATGTGCCAAAATTACCCGATTTCCAAAGAGATAAATTTATATCTACAATTCCGTCATTATTTGAATCAGCAAGAACAAAATCATCAATCCACCAATCATTTGGCGACTGCCAAATGATTTTTGAATTTTCCGTAACCACCAACCTACCATTTTCTAAAATATAGTTTTCTAAGATTGAATTATTACTCAAATCCACCTGTTCTTGTCTTGAAATTATCTCTTTGTTCTTTGGAGCTCCCGCATAAATTACAGCTTTTGATTCTTTTTCAAAATTACTATTATCGCCACTCCAAGAATAAATATTTTGATTTGTCAATGAAAATTTTAATCTTTGCAAAATCTTTTCCGCTTCGTTTTGGTTTGCCATTTTTGGTTGAGCTAAATTTTCCATAACTACTGGCAAAAGGGAAATTTTACTAATTCCATTTTTTGTAAAATATACTTTTATTGCCAGCCCCTCTTTTGTTTCTTGCGACCAAGATTGGTCAAAAACAAAATTCCCTAAGCTGTAAAAAATGTATTTTCCTTTGTATTTTTCCATTGTTTGCACAACATGAGGATGATGACCGATAATCAAATCTGCTCCAGCGTCAATCGCCGCATGAGCAAAATTCACCTGCGAATTGTTCGGTTTGTCGGTATATTCAATCCCAGCGTGCATAGAAACAACAATAAAATCAGTTTTTTGTTTTGCTTCTTTTACAGCTTTCGTCATTTTCTCTGCCCGCATAAACGCAGTTCCTGCATGGCTGTTGATTGCTTCATATGAAGCGGGAACAACGTCAATGTCGTTATAAGCAAGAAAAGCAAATTTTATTCCCTTTTCCTCAATATAAACTGGTTGGTTAGCTTCCTGTTCATTATTTCCGGCTCCAACATATTTAATACCTGCTTTCATAAGATAGTTAAAAGTATCCTTAAGCCCTTTTTCCCCTAAATTTGGTGTATGATTGTTAGCCAAAGACAAAATAGAAAATCCAGCTTGTCTTAACGCTTGCTCGGTGCCGGGGTTTGACCTAAAAATCATTTCAAAGTCAGGAATTTCTGGTCCTTCCGTAATCGGTGTTTCTAAGTTTCCAAAAACGAAATCCGCACTTTTTAGATAATCTCGGATTTTCAAAAATGGGTAGTTGGGGTCTTTTTGTTTTTTAACCATTCTCTCCACTCCTCGCGAAAAAGAAATATCACCAACCGCAACCAAAGAAACTTCCTCGCTTGTTTGAGGAAGTTTCTTTTTTTGGTCAGAAAAATCTAAAAATTCTTTTTCACCTTGCGACTGGTTGTTTAGTGCCTCTTGGTTTTTGAAAAAATGCAAATAATAACTACCCCCCAAGAGAACAATGCCAAGAGTAAAAATAGAAAGTGAAATTAGCCATATAATTTTTCTTTTCATTCATTTTATTTTGCGACGAACGCGTTAGTCCAAGACGGCAATTCGGGAGCTTGGCCGGAATTTAGCATTTCCCGCCATTTTTTATCGGTTAACCTATCTGACATCGGCCAAGTAAATTCGTAATAGGAATAAACTCCGCCTTTGGCGATTCTTAACTCACCGTCAATCGGAATCACAACATAAATTTCGAAAATTTTTCCTGTGCCTTCTTCCAACACTTGACCATTTGGATTGGTAGCAACATCGGTAACAATCGCAGCTGGATTTTCATTTAAGTAATCCCTCTGATTTGATGATTCTTTGAATGCCGACTCGTCTTTATTGACCTCAAGCCAAAAATTCTCTAATTGACCACCGTATGAACGAATAAGCTCGTATTCATCATCGATTAATCTTTCATTATTCAATTCCTTTTCCGATATGGTCTTAAGCGACATAACTAGTTGTTCCATTTTGCCCAAATTATCTTTCATGCTCGGTGTTAAAAACCCACGAATTTCCAATCCCTCGTTTGTCATTTTGAGAAGCGAGGCAAGGCGCGCATAAACATAAGGATTTGGTTCAACATACCCTCGGTCGTCTTTTTTTTCAGGAGGACCGCCCGCACCCATTTCAGAATAAACCTGTTTAGCATAGAGAATGGTATCATGCTTCAATTCAGTCCAGCTCCCTAAAAATGTATTAAGGTCTTTTCTCAACCAAGCAACATTTTGCATAAACATTGGATAACCACTTTGCTTTACATCAAGAAGCGGACGGAGTTGATATAACCAACCCCAATATAAGTTTTGTGTCCAATTTTCGGTCGGTAATTTGGAAATATATGTTTGCATTTTTGACATATTTTCCGAATACTTATCGTAATTTGTTTCTCCTAATTGAGTCAAGATATTCAATGCCTCCTTTGAGCCCATTGCCGAAGGAATATCCAATCCTTTAGGCAACATTCTATCGGGAGTTTCACGGTCAATGAGCCGCTGGAATATTGAGGCGTCAATGGTAAATCTTTGACCCATGAATCGAAAACCTTTAATCTCTTTTTCGCGATCTGGCTGGATTTGGGAGTTGAAAATCGGCATTGAATTTATCTGCGGTGGCTCTAAAGTTTTTGTTTCGTCAACGAAAGAAACAAATTTATTTTTATCGCTTGACACCGCTTGAATTGTCGCGCTTGCCCCATATACTTTTTCAACCAAATCCTTAAATTGATAGTATGTAATGTCGTCGCTTTTACCAACAAAGAAATTTACCGGCTCATAAATTTTATTCCAGCCGGTTTGATTAACTCCTTTATTTAAGGCGACTGTGATTAAAATTCCTGATTTTATTTCGTCATCGTTTTTCAGACGAAAAGTCAATCTGCCATACCACATCATTGACTTAAAATAAGCTTTCAACTGTTCCGTTTTGTCATAGTGTCCCCTCGGTATGTATTGCGAATAATCCTCTTTCAAGGCGTCCAAAACATTAGCATTGCCTCCGATATTTATTACTGGGGAAATTTCTATTCCTTGATGAGCTTCAATAAACGCTAATTCCTGATTAACTTCATTGACCACAATTGAAGGAATGCTAACTGACGAATCTAAAAGTTTGTTTCCAACCGCAAAAAATCCAACATTTCTTTTGGCGGCATTTTCCCATTCGGTTCCTTTCAAGTTATTGTATTGGCTTAGTGATTCGGAAAGCATGCTGGCACTAAGCTGTTTCAGTTCAGCCGCCAACTTTTGCTCCTCTAACTGTTTAAGTAAAAAATCAAACATTAAATGGTAGTTGTGAAGTATTGAATCGGTAGTGATAAAATTCGGCGTGTAGCTATATCTGTTTGATTCGTAAAGCGGAAAAAATTCATTATTGTAAGACGGTTTTACTACGAAAGCATTTTTTACCAGTAAACTTTTTGCTTCGGTAGAAAATGTAAAATCTCCTGCATTTGAGACATTACCCAAATCATTATTAACAGAATAAGCTGGAATTTTCGGGCTGATATTTACCGACACTTCTTCATATGTCGCAAATTTAGAAGCAAACACAACAGCAGGATTATAAATATCTTCCGCAATTTTCTTTATAATTTCTTGACCTGACTTTGGCAAAATAAAATAAACGGCTAGAGCGATAATAACAACGATCCCTAAAATACCCGAAATAACCCGAAATTTTTTCTTGGGTTTTAGCTCCGGCATAACCGATGGCATTTGTTGAATATTTTCCGATACTGATTGATTAAAATTTTGATTGTCCATATTTTTTATTCCTTCTTAGCTAAAAGTCTTTAGCCGTTAAAGAAATTAAAGTTATTTTTTATTTAAATTCACGACCTTACTTATATTATACTCCCCCCTAAAACTCTTAGCAATACTATTTCGTCAACTCGTCCAATGAGATGCCAAAAGCGTCTGTAATGTTTTGGACAATCTTAATTTTTTGTTTTTTATTCAAAAGCGTTAGCGCAAAATTCAGAAATATTCCCAATTTTCTTACAAAACTATTGACAAGAAGTTTTAGTTTGCTACAATACAACTACAAATGACCTTTTGGTCCTCCTCCGCGAAAGCGGAGGTTAAAACTTTCAGGTGAGTAATTGCCTGATTTTTTCTTTTATTAAAATAAAATCCTGCTTTTTTATAATCCCAATTATTAAATGTATCCTCTGTCCCAAATTCATGTTTGAAGTACAACACTTGGTGATATAAAATATCACTATTATGAAAAACAAAAACACCATCATATTAAAAAAACTTGAAAATTCAATTTTATGGACCTAGTGAGAATCGCTCCGATTGTTTCACAATCGCGAGTCTCCCGATTTTATCGAGGACTCTCGACTTTTTATGAAAGTCGGAGCTCGATTTTCTACGAAAATCGGGAAACTCACATTCCGGCAATGTCCCGATAACTTTGAAGGGCTACTTGTGGTGTTTGTTGGAAAAAGTCAGAACTCATTTTGAACAAAATCCCGACTGATTGCTCCCGCCTTCGGCGGGACGACAGAACCGAAACTGAATGCTCGGGCGGGCAAAAAGGAAGGGGGTTGGGGGGAAGGAATTTTTGCCCGCCCTCGCTTTCGCCGCTTCTTTTTTCGCCGCCGCAATTTTTCGTGCCAACGAAGTTGGCGCGCCGCCTTTATCCCAATATAAAATTTCCTACTTATTTTACAACTTTACCAACTCTATCCACAAGATTACACCATTTAAAATTTTTGATTTTTTGATTTTTAATCGAGAATTTTTTGCTATCTCCTCAATATCACTTAAACTATACGATTTTGATTTCAACCCACTTTGCGAATAAAAAATCTCATTTTGTTTGTCAATTTTCTTAATTTTTACTCCAACGGTTTTATACCAATTTATTCTATCCTTAAGAGTGCCCTTTTTATAAACTGTAATAAAAATACTCTTGGATGTAATTTTTGATAGTTCTTTCAAAACCATTACTTCGTTTTTAACATTTCCTAATGTATTCCAGACACACAAACTATAGTCAAAATAATTTTTAGAAAATATTCCACTTAGATTTTCTAAATTTCCCTTGACGATTTTGGTGTTCAAAAAATCTTTCGCTACTTCTTTCGACTTTGTAATCATTAAATCAGCGTTATCCACACCAATAAATTCATTAACCAAGGGAGATAAAATCGGTATTAACCTACCCACTCCAATCCCTGCTTCTAAAATATGATTTGTGCTCCTAAGAGAATTTTTTAATAATTTTGTTTCTTCTTGAATATACTTTCTATATTTAGGCGGATAATATTTTGGTATTAATGCCCTAAATTCTTTTTCACCAAAATCAGCTCCCTCGAAGAATTTTTCTCTATATTTTTTCGTTTCTTTTTTCCAATGTTTTTCTCTGGGTGGACAACTATTATATTCTACTGACCTAATTTGTTTTGCCTTTTTCGAATTCCAAATTTCCAATAGAGATTTTTCTTTGATATTACCTAACAAAACTCGAGAACCCGGACAAGGAAAAACATTACCAAGAATATCTACGAAAAGACCATAATATAATTGCGTACAAGGAAATCCCCCGATGTAAGGTAGGGAAAGCGTATAATCAATTACAAACTCTTTTCGGTCAATCAATCTTGCTTTTTTGTACAAATCTAACAGTTCTATTTTGGTTATTTCCCATTTTTTCAGTTTAATTGCTCCGCCGGTTGGAATAAATGTTTTAAAGCTCGGGAAAATATTGTTTTTTCTGCAAAATCGTAGCATATCAATAATTTCGCCCTTATTTTGTTTCACAATTATTGAATCGAAACCCAATCTGGTTGGTTTAGCTTTATTGAATCCTGCATCTATCAAGATTTGGAGCGCTTTGTTCCTTTGTTTTGTATAACCTTGTCTTCCGACTAGTTCATCTTGAACTTCGTCTTTTAAAGAATTAAATTTTAGCATTATTGAGCAGTTCAAATCATAAAGTCTTTTTGCTTTTTCCGGCGTTA
>Ga0265594_1001165_pt1 | contig 20746 bp, 25 predicted proteins | sample saktaG_11_FD_190147 | JGI IMG/M metagenome (GOLD analysis project Ga0265594, IMG submission 190147) | Saline water microbial communities from Sakinaw Lake, British Columbia, Canada - sak_2011_5_24_80m | ecosystem: Environmental > Aquatic > Non-marine Saline and Alkaline > Saline ... | reverse complement strand
TTAAAAAGCCTTGTTTCACAATACTTTACGCACATTGGGGGAGACCTCCGCTAATTTAGATAACCACCCCCAAGTGGTTACAAATTAGCACTCCCCCAAAAAAAAACTAGAGGATTGCAACAGAGCTCTTAAACTAAAAGAAGAAGGCAATCAGAGTGCAGAATATCAGGAAATGAAAAAATCGCGGGAGGATTGCATAAAATGTAAAATCATGCAAACTCATCCTGAATATCCCCCCCAAAACAGGAAAATAAGGTAAAGGCGTCAAAGCAAGTAAAGTTATGCTTTTCTTGCCATACTTATCAAACCAGGTAATACCTTTTTCATAACTCTTTTTTTTTATGAATACGCCAACAATTACACCCCCATAACATCTACCTAAAGCATATGCAATATAATTTGCAGTTATCCCCCCGAAAATCATTATTAAAATCAGATACCTAAAATTCAAATCAAAAAGTATGCCTGCCGTAAAAGGCAGTAAAGCACTTAATACGGGTTGAGGCAGCAATTCTAACAAGAAAACTGCAATAAAAACACCAGTATACCCCCACACACCTATCTGTTCTTCGAGAAAAATGCTTAAATATTCCTGAAAAGAAGTATAATACAATAACACTAAAACAAGGGTAATTGCTGCTAAAATTCCAATAAACAGTTTTTTCCTCTTCATTTATCTTAAATTCTTTCTAAAAAAAAAATCCGGGAAGAAAATCTATTCTAGTAAGATTTTTCGGAGGAACACAAATCAGAACATTCTCCCCCCTAACCTCGCAAGTTCCATTAACAACCTCACCTTTGAAAGACCGCCCACAAACATCCCCTTGATTAAGAAACTCACACGACGACCTTGACGACCTAATATAATCAGCCTTCCTGAAAAGAGCCACATTCAACAAAATAAAAAATATTACGGCAACCAACAAAAGAACAACAATAACATTCCTCGTCTTGAATAACCCAGAATCCATCCTCTAAAAGTAACTAAGATGCACACTTAATAAATTTAGGAAAAACAAGAGCCTTACACGAGAATCACTGTTATGGTCGAAGATGTTTCACCAGTTCATGGCGAACCGGGAAGAGTTCAAGCAACATTACCACAAGCGATCAAACGTGGAGACCGCATTCTACATGATCAAAAGCAAATTCGGGCCAGCCGTGAAAAGCAAAAGTAAAACAGCGCAGTACAATGAAGTCCTATGTAAGATATTGTGCCATAACACCTGTGTTGTGATACAAGAAATGTGCGAGATGGGAGTTGATATTGTCTCAAGACCATTATTAAAATATCAAATCTGAATGAGTAAATCTATGAAAAACATTACAGCATCCCACTTTTATCAATACTCCAGATGCCCAGCCAGCGTTTACCTTGACTTTCATGGCGACGAAAGCAAGAAGCGGCCAATTTCCGAGTTTCTATTAAAAAAGTTTGAGGATGGGCGGATTTTAGAAGATGATGTTGTTAAGGACTTAGACTTCGAACCGTTCTCATACAGCAACTATCAAGAGGGTTTCGAGAAGACAGTTGATATGATGAAATCCGGCGTTGACCTAATACGACACGGTGTCCTTATTGACGGTGATTTTGTCGGGATTCCAGATTTGCTGGAAAAACGACCTGGAAAATCTAGTCTCGGAAATTATTATTATGTTCCCTGCGACATTAAGAGTGGGCACTCGCTAAAACCTGAGTACGAGATGCAAGTCACCTTCTACGCATACTTACTTGACCTAGTACAGGGGCGCATGCCGGATGAGGGAGAAATCATACTTTGGGACGAGAGCAAGGAGTCATTCAGTGTGCCAGAGTGTCTGGACAGGTTTAATGAGATTATGGAGGACATCAAGGAGATAGTTGCTGGGAAGGTCGTCAAGCCGCACATCTGCTCAAACTGTGGTGAATGTATTTGGGGTGACTACTGTCTTGAGATTGCAATAGAAAACGATGACCTTTCGCTCATCTCGGGGCTTGGATCCAAAAAACGGAAAGATTTTACTTCAAGAGGCATATGCAAGAGTTCTGACGTTGCAACTATGGACATCGAGAAAATGTGCGAGGTTAAAGGTCTTGGTGTAAAGTCACTCACGAACTTCAAGAACCAGGCAATATCGCTAAAGGAGGATAGGGTTATCAAGCTGGGTACGCCTAAATTCCCTGAAAGCAAGACAGAGATCTTCTTTGATATTGAGGGTGAGACGAATTTGGGGATAGACTACCTATATGGGCTTTGGGTGCGGGAGGATAGCAACGAGCGATTTGAGTGCTTCCTCGCCGAAAGGCCAGAGGACGAGGGGAAGATGTGGAAATCCTTCCTCGATTTCATGTCGGGTATCGACGACTATAATGTCTACTACTACACCAATTACGAGAAGACCTCGATGAAAAAACTCTTCGAAAGACACGGCGGCGATGAGGATACACTAAATGAAATTAGGGAAAACATGATTGACCTTTATCCGATAGTGAGAAACTCCGTCGTACTACCCCTGTATTCCTACTCCCTCAAGCCAATCGCAAAGTACTTAGGCCATTCTTGGTCCAGCACAAAGGCTGGAGGGGCGCAAAGCATCTACTGGTACAGTGTCTGGTTGGAAACAGGAGACAAGAAAATACTGGACACGATAATAGAATACAACAAGGAAGACTGCATTGCGACAAGGGTCCTGAAGGACTGGTTAGGTGAGTTGTAGTTAGTTGCTTGATGATTCAATGATTTCTCTTTCTTTATTGGTTAATCCGTATATATCATAAACAAGTTTATTGATTTTATCATCACTTTTTTTTATTTCTTCGTCTAACTTCTTTCTTTCTTCAGTTTTTTTCTCCCCGATTCTTTTAAGTTTCTTATTAAACTCCATCATCCTTTCAACTAAATGGATCAACAACTTAGTATTGGTTTCAGATGAAGATTTAATTGGAAGTTCTTTTATTTGCCTTGCTTGAATCTCTGAAAACACTTTTTTCGTTGATTTTAGATAATGTTGATAGTAATAATTCAGTAATTTTGAATTGAATAATCCTAGATAATACCGAATATTTGTATCTTCATTAGATTTCTTATTCATTACCACAAGTGTGTTAAGAGCATAAAAATTTTCATTATCCAATGTGGCAATTAACTTGTCTCCAACACGTCGGAAAAATATTTTCTCATCAGATAAGAAAATATCCTCTCTTTTACAACTATGTATCGCTGAGACATCATATTTTAGGTATATACCCCCCCAATTAAGAGAGTACCTTGCAATATTTTTCCCATCAATTACTTTTTTATAATTCTCATCATGCCTTTCATTACTAAGAAATTGTGCCCTATTGTGCTTTAGGGCTATAGCCTGATTAATTTCAAAAACATCACCCAGGGGAACAGAATCGGAATTAATTTTATTTTTTAATTTTATTGATCTTTCATCAAGAGATAGGTTAAAACCTTTCTTATAGTTATGGAAAAAATCCAACTGATTTATTTCCCTTTGTTTTACAAAAGATAATCCCTCATCAACATTGAAAATTGATATTTTAGTGGACAATCTGTTTCTCTTCAGTTTAGATTTTTTAAGTATTAGTATGACATTTTCAACAACCGCATCCTTGAAGGGTAATTCCGAAAAACTAACAATTGATTTGATCTCACAAGAGTCAAGTATGATAATCCGCAATTCCTCATAATAATCTTGAGTCAGGATTGTATTGGGCACGATAAATCCTAGTATACCACCATCCCTTAATACGTCTATTCCTAGTTTTATAAAAAACCCATATGTATTTAACCTCCCCATAGATGAACCATATCTGTCCATTAAATAGTTTTTCAAAGAATCGGAAGTATCCTCTTCCATAGATAATTGGACATATGGTGGATTCCCAATTATAATATCAAAACCTCCAGAATCAAATACTTCAGAAAATTCATTCCACCAGTCAAATGATTTATTGTCTGCCAACTGGGGAGAATCTACTAATGAATTACCACACCGTATACTATCTTTGAGAGTAGGTAACCTACGCTTGTCTTCAAGAAGTTTTAGAAGAAGGTTAAGTTGGGCTATCTCTACGGCTTTAGAATCTAAATCAACACCAAAGATATTTTGATCGAGTATTTGTGCTTTACGAGTGAATATGCCCGACTCATCAAGTTGAGTTTGATGACTTCTACCTTGTTTTTTATTGTAATACTCATTCATGAAATCAAATGCCTTCAACAGAAAGCTACCACTTCCACATGCAGGATCCAATATCCTAATCTCATCTGGTTTAACCTTCTTATCCTTCAAAAGTTCACCAAGTGTGTTTCTTACAATATAATCCACAATGTATGTGGGGGTGTAATAGATGCCTTGTTCTTTTCTATGAGTTCTCCCATCGTTTAATTTAGCTGATTTTGGTGTTTTCTTAAGTATATGGCTTAGATATTGTTCATATATGTTACCAAGAACATCAGCGTCTATTGCGGCAAAATCGTATTCAACAAATCTACCCGGTGGATAATATAAGCCATGTATAACAGTTAGGATTGTGTCGTCACTAATCTCAATGTTATCGCACTCGTGTTGGTCTTCTTCTGTTTCTCCAAAAAGTTTGCTATTGTAGCTTTCGTTGTAGTAAGAGAATATTTCCTTGAGTTTTTTGTATAGGTTTTTAGTTGACGTGCGTTTTAGCTTCATCAACTGATTTTCTTCTATACCAATGTCTTCTGTTTTTCGTATGAATATCAGTCTGTCGATTATACGTTGTACAATCTCATCTACTTCGTAGTCCTCGTATTTTTTACCATATCGTCTTGCAATATCTTTTGAAAGAAGTTCCCTCCATTTATTCAAGTCTTGAAATAATTGTTTATCTATAGGGATACTCCTTTTCTTGCGACCTTCTCTTTCAGCTTTTTTATCTAAGTCTCCACTAATGAAGGCATCCTTTGATAGAAGCCAAATATCTTCAAAGTTCTCGTCAAATACATCAATGTTCCATAGTTGTAGATTTCTAAAAGGTTTGATACTGTCCTCTTCAGCATAAAAGATTTTAAGGCCCTCAAAATCAGTTAATGCAGCCCAACTAACTTTCTTATTGTATGCATATTTTATAGCTTGTTTAGCGTAAGCTTCCTTATCTAAATCTTCCTTGATGGCCTTAGCTTCAACAATTAACTTCGATATTCCGTTAATTCGAAGAGTATAGTCAGCCCGCCTTTGCTGGATACGCTCCTCCTTGATAACCTCATCAGGAAACTTATCACCTTTAACGTCCCAACCTAGATGTTCAAGGAGAGGCTCTAAGAACTTAGATTTTGTATCAGATTCACTGATTTTATGCCACTTTACTGTATGCAGATTATATTTCTCAACCAGACCCCTAATCTTCGCCTTAGATGTCTCTTTATCCACCATACAATAAGAGATATATAATCAAAAGAAAAAAAGTGATCAAATATACTTTTTGTGCAAAATTGCTTCTTGCACAAAAAGTCATGGGTTTTCCATACTTATTGTGCAAGGCCTTTTCTAAATTTTCATTTAAATATTAGTTTGTTGTATATTTCTAACATAATGTTTGTTTTTTTTAACATTTTGTGCGATATATGGCACAGGGGGTTTTTGTGATGGGTTTGTTAATACCGATTATTGCGGTGCTTGTGGTTGCCCTGCTTGTTGGGGCATTATGGCAGAGGAGGAAGAATCCGGGCAAGAGACCCGAGTACAAGACGTTTTTCATCTTGGGTATTGTGTGGCTTCTCATGGGCATTGCTACCGACAACTCAGCCTTCACGATACTGGGGCTCATATTCGTCATAGCGGGAGCCACCAATAAAGACAAGTGGAAAAAAGGGTTATAAGGAGGTTGAGAAAAATGAAAGGTTTCTTTTTAGGACTTGGAATTGGAATATGCGTAATATCCGCTTACCTAATGATTAAAGGGTATGTGGAGCAGGGGATTGTCACATTAATAATTGGAGTAGTTACAATCGCTGTTAATTCAAAAAAATAACTAAATTCAGGAGGGGAAAAAATGGAAAACAAAGATAATGCTGGGAAGGACAAAATTAGGGTATTGATTGTTGTAATGGTAACGCTTCTTCTCGCAAGCACCCTCGTGATTTACGCGGTGACACTAGTAAAGCAGGGAAAATCGGTTGGTGCGCTTTTTCCAGGAATAATTTTTATGGTGGTTCTCGTGTTCATGGTCCCGTTTTTGAAGAGGCGATACTTTGACGTGAAAAAAGGATACCCATTTGAAGATGAGATGTCGAATAAAATACTGTTGAACGCAACCTCGAAAGCTTTCACACTAAGCATCTACTGGATGCTTGCCCTCATGGTTTATACGGGCATTGGTGTGGAGGAGTATGGTTATCCCGAGCTAATCCCCCGGCATGTTGCAGTAGCTGGAATACTCGGTATGGCAGTGATATTCGGGTTGAGCTACGCGTATGTCAGTTGGAAGGGTGTTGTGGAATGAAAAACATGCTTTGGTATATGGGTTTTTTGTCTGTCTTGAGCCTGCTGTACTTCAGTAACGGGAGCATCGGGTTTTTTGGTTTCCTCGGTTTTCTCCCATACTTTGCAACATATAATGTGAGTGACGAGAGGCTGGGAAAAAACTTGGGTAAGGCAACGAGAACAGCATTCGCGTACACCATACTTTTCGGGGTTACGACAATCGTGTACATTTCAATAACCGACAAAATCGAGTATTTCGCCCCCGCATTCATACTGTTATTCGGAGGAAGCCTGATAGTATGCCTTCTCTCCCTGCTATATTACGACAGAAAAGAGGACGGAGTATGAGAACTCGCATCAAGGAATTCAGAGCCAGATATGACTTGACCCAAGAAGACTTGGCAAGGAAGGTGGGAGTCCGGAGGGAGACTATAGTTTTCCTTGAGAAGGGGAGATACAATCCAAGCTTAAAGCTCGCCCACGACATTGCGAAAGCCTTGAACGCGAAGATTGATGAATTATTCATCTTCGAAGAGTGATCTTCCGGCCACTTAAATCCCCGTTTTATATCGCTTTGCTCAGGCAGACCAAGTATTTAAAGTCGTAATTCCCAATTCCTCAGTTACACTAACACTACGATGAATAAGATTCAGACAGGCGTTCCCGTCTTGGACAGGGAGCTCGGCGGCGGCATCCCCGAAGGATACAATATTGTTGTAGGCGGAGACCCGGGTTCGGGGAAATCGTATCTCACATATTTTATGCTTTACTCCATGATGAAGCAAGGTTACCACTGTATTTTCGTAACGACAGACCGCACTGCGAATGCCATTAAAGAGCTTGCCGACGAATCGGGCTGGGAGTACACCAAGCTTTTTGAAGAAGGAAAACTGATTTTCATTGACGCCCACTCATGGAAGGTAGAGCAAGATTCCAATGAGAAATATAGTCTTGAAATTTTGTCGGATTTCATCGGATTGTCGAAGATGATGGGGGACATTAGGAAAAACCTTGGGACGAACAAGGTCGTGGAAGTAGTAGACTTGTTTTCAGAGTTGTTCATTTACGCCGATGAAAACAGCGTGATACAGCTGCTCGAGATGGTTTGCGCAAGGGCTCGGGCGTCCAAGACCGTCTGTTTTTTCGTGTTGAACGACAAGATGCAGTCTGAAAAAGCGTTAACTTCCATCGAAGCTTTGACTGAAGGAACGATACATTGTTTCAAGGAGGGTGCGGTAAACTCGATAGAGATCAAGAAGATGGAGGGAGTCCCATTAGACTCGAGGAAGATTTCAATACCGCTTTCCAAGGGTAAAGACGGGATTGTAAGGCCAAGATAATTTTTGTAGTGTGACAAAACAATTTTAAATTCAATGCGTTATTAGTAACCAATACAATGCGCCCACAGCCTGACCCTCATGAAGAATTACTGACTCGAGTCCGCTTCATCACAGGGCTTCTCGCAGGACTACTACTTAGCATCCTATTGGCCTGGCTGTATCTGACGAAAGTCATTTTTCAAGTTCCAACATACGTTTTCCCGCTCATCATCCTAGTAGTCGCCTGGAGCGTGGGAAACACCAAAGTCAGGGTTAAGAAGGGGAGGGCGGAAAAGATAGTGGTCCTGGCGTCAATACTCGCAATTTTAGGAATCCCATTTTATGAAGGTGAGGGAGGGGACGTATTGAATCTCTCACTCGTCTTTGCAGTAAGCTATTTCGTGATAAGCGCTTTCCTAGACCTCATTAAAGTGGGAGTGACAGTCGCACTATCAGTCCCCGCATTCGTCATGTTCACGGCGTTAATGGTTTGGTGGTGGGCGAGGGAGGAGCGAGCCCTCCTGCTTGTGCTTTTTTCACTTGTTTTCACCGTAATAGTGATTTGGATTCTGGGGGACATGGTGATGTCCAAGGCCCAGCCACATCACGCATCCAGGTGAAATTCAAGCTTCCCGTTAAACTTGGCAGAAGCAACCGCAATTGTCTTGTGGACCGCAAGAATCGGAATCAGGGATTAAGCAGGGACTAATCTCAATCTCTTCGGGACTTGAGTCAACACTCTTCTTGCAAGTGCCGAGGGCGTAGCCTGATTGAACACACTGGGAATGGCACTCCTTTTGAAACATTGATTCTGTTGGATCATCCGCTCCCGCTGGAACACAGTTTACCCCCTCGCTATTGAAGAACTCCCATTCTTCACAGGACCTGCCGTCAGGCAGATCACAGTACCCACTCTGGCCTTCAGGGGGAACATCAACGATACTTACAGTCCCCCCCTGCTCGGCGCAGTAAATTGATGCGGGATTAGCAATGCCAACAACGGGAGGTCTAGGAATAACAGTCTCCTTGCCGACTGATGAATCGGAAACAACCCAATCCTCAATGGAAACTAAAACAGTGTAGACGTCAGTTTCGGGAAGAACATCCGAGTCAGCCTCAAACATTACGTTAACAGACCAACATCCGAAACAGCGAGCCTGCAAGACATCAAGTACCTCAAGATTCCGGCCATTACGGGAAGAATAGTAATCCAAATTCAAAACATAACCTCGCGCAATATCAGAAGCCCTATTCACACCAGCGTCGGATGGAACAGGCACATCCTCAACCGGCCTCCCGGGAGAAGGAGGAACCGGAGCGGAATCATCACCTGAAAGCTCTCCTGGAAGGACACAGTAGCCTAAGGCGTCCACGATGCCGGGAGGAGCCTTACACTCATACCCGATAGGACATGCAAGACTTTCAATACCACCACACTCGCAAAGCTGCTCGCACATTAAAGTGCATGCAATACCCTCCCTGCCTTGATTGTCTATCATGCACTTGCTCGAACACTCGTTGAAGCGGCCTCCAGAACTGTTGCATAATACCGCATCCATTGGGCAGTATTCCTCCCAAGTTCGCAGACACTTTTGTTTTGCAGGACACCAAGAGTATCCGGCCGAACCGGTACAGCCGTGCTCGTCCCTGTCACCGCCGACAATCTGGTTATCTGGCGGGATTTCATCCTTGATTACCTCAGTGAAAATGCGCCCGTTTGAGTCGACACAACTTCGGGGATGACTCTCGGCAACGGCAAAGCCTGCGTTAACACACTCCTCAAAGCTTGCAACCTGAACTTCCTTTTTAATGCAGCCGGAAAAAACAACGGAAACCAAAACAATGCAAAACAAAAACCTGAATTTCATGTTTAATGAATTTATAAAGCATAATAAAAATCCAATGCATTTCATACGGTCTGGACCGAAGGAACTAGTGATGGAAAAACACCCTGAATTTTAACTTACGCATAATCTTAAGTTGGGATAAATGGATTTCCATACCCACCAAACCCAAGATCACTAGGAAACCGCCCAAAATCTGATAACCCGCCAACGTCTCCCCCAAAAACAGCCAAGCGAAAAAGGAACCGAAAACAGGAACGCTAATCGAAGTAAGCCCGACGTTCGTGGCACTAGCATGCTCGAGCGCGTAATACCACAATAATTGTACGAATAGTATTCCAATTACTGCAAGGGCGATGAGATATGATGCCGTCTCGAAATTGAAGGTCACTGATGAGACGTCTCCGAAGGCTAATGTGAGGAGGATTAAACCAGCCGCCAGGTTCCGTACTACGACTAGGACTTCAGGTGGCAGGTGATGCAAGTATTTTTTCATCAAAACCGAGGATGAGGAAAACATTACGGCGGCGGCGGCGATGTACAAGTCTCCGGGATGAAAACCGTATGATATTGTGAACCCTCTGGTAAAGATTGTGACAAGCCCGGTAATCATTAGAGTAGTCCCTAGAAACTGGTGTAGAGTCATTTTTTCACCGAGAAGAATCCAGGCGAAGAATGCTATGAGAAGAGAGTTCAGTCTCAAGATTATGAGCCCATTCGCAACGGCAGTCGTCTTTAAGCCGGTGAGGTAAGTTAGGGGGCCTAAAACCCCGACCATCAACACAATCCACGCCAAAATTACGCAGTCCCTCCTTCCAAGGCATTTTAATTCGCCCAGCTTGTGAAGGGACTCCATCGCAAGAAGGAGTAGGAGGCCTGCGATAATGCTTCTTATTGCTGCGAGAGCCAACGGGGAAAGAGATTGCAGAAGTGTTTTCTCAAAGACTGGTGTTAAGCTAAAGCAAATACAGGCTAATAGTGCAGCAGTAACACCCTTCAAATTCGATCACCGGATTGGTTTATGAATTAGCCGGAAAAATAAATAAATCATTCTACATGCTTAGCTGTGAATATACCGACTTCGTACAAAAAAACCATTGGAATCCCAAGGATTAGCTGGGTTATAAATGAGGGGTCTGTGACGATGGCCGAGACGATGAATGACGCGAGTATTGCATGGCGTCTTTTTTCGGATAACTGTTTTGAAGTAACAATTTTCAGCTTGACCAGTAAGGCGGCTATGAGTGGCCATTGAAAGATCAATCCCGAGATTACCATCAAAGTGAGCGACAAGTCGATGAGCGCAGATAGTGAGAGCATTGGAGTCGCGATTGGAGTTGCAAAGCCAATCAGTATTTTATAGGAGATTGGGAGTAGCACCTGATATGCAAAAAGGCACCCCATGAAAAAAAGCATTATTGAAAAGAACAGTGAGATGGAAAGGATTTTTTTCTCTCGTTTTTCAAGAGCTGGGAGAGTGAATTTTAATGTGTGATATAGGATTATTGGGGAGGCTGCGAGAAATCCAATGAGAAATGAAGTCTTGAGCCGGACTAAAACAGCCTCAAACGGCGTTAATACTATGACGTTAAACTTGAATCCGCCGAGGAGCTGGTCTTCAACGATGAGGAGCACTCGATCAGTCAGCGGGTAAAAAAGGATTGAGAAGAAAAGTAGGGTGGCACAAGAGATTATGATTCTTCTTCTAAACTCCTCAAGGTGTTTTATCACGGATTGTTTTTCAGACATTTCTTATTAATTGTTGGATTGGTTTACATAAAATAGTGATTTGGATTCACAATTATATTGGCAAAGTTACAATTTATTTTGGTGTTGGATCAGGAGGAGTCTGAGGAGGCCCTATACTGCGGGGTTGGGTTGCTTAACGAGACCGTTTTCGGCCCGAGTATCAAGGCCAACGTGTCCGAGGACTTGGAGAAGGACAGCGTCTTGAAGCTTGTCCCCCGTAAGTTTTTCTTTAATGCGAAGAGGGTTTCCAAGGGCGAGACATATCTTATGTGAAGCACGGCAAGCGGAAGGAGTTTATTGGGGAGGGTTGAGTGGTCGGGGACGCGTGGAGCGGGAGACAGATAAAGTTCACCTTAAAGTCTCCAATAGTCACCGGAAAAATCATATTCATAAACTCCAGAAAGGGGCACAAAGGACATAATATAAAAAGGAAAGTTAAATGATTAAACAACCACTAATAGAAATTGTTTCAGGGAAAGTAGAAAAATAGGGGCAATATGGAGGCTGCGATATTTGACTTGGATGGGACGCTTATCGACTTGTTTGAAGTACACTACAGAGCATTCCATGATTCAATAAAAGAGGCATCTGGGCTAGATTTCACACGAGAAGACTTGATTAAAGCATACGGCTTAAAGACCGAAAATGTAGCAGTAATGTTTTTCAAAGAACAAGGTGTTACCGGAATAAAGTTAGAGAAAATCATGGAAGCCCGTGAAAAAATCGTCTTAAACCATCTTTCGGAACCAAAAGTGTTACCTGGAGCAGTTAAACTGCTCGAGAAACTGAAAGACGCTAACATAAAACTTGCAGTAGGAACAACTTCAAGAAGAAACATGACACTAAAGACCCTTTCTGTAAGCGGCTTGAAAAAATACTTTGATGTCGTCTCAACCATAACTGATGTTTCACAAGGGAAGCCTGCTCCAGACATTTTTCTTTCCGCCGCAGAGAGAATGAATGCCACGCCGGAACATTGCGTTGTCTTCGAGGACTCCCCCTATGGCATCAAGGCTGCGAAGGCGGCAAGGATGAAGGCTGTTGCTGTACTCTATGACAGTCATCATACCAGTGAGAATCTTGCAAAAGAAAACCCCGATCTTGTCGTTCAGTCCTTAGAATACATAGACTTGGCAAAACTTGATTCCTTGTTTTATTAATTGAGGGGTTATTCAAACCCCTCTATTATTTTGACAGCACGATAAATAGACTAGTTATAGTACACAAAATAGGTTGAACTTATAATAAGATAATGTGGCTAAAGATGGTAGAGTAATTGTTGAGGTAATCTCACTACCAGAGAATATCTCGGCGATTGCATTTGACCTGGACCAAACTCTTTACGACAATAAAGCGTATATTTCATCCCATAAAACAGTACTACTAAGGCAACTGGCGGAAAGATTGAAGAGGTCATTTGATCTAGTAGAAGCTGATGTGGATAAAGTTAAAGAACAATATTCATTAGCAAATGAGGGTAAAACTCTATCGCTTACAGATACATTAAGTAGGTTTGGTATCAGTATAAAAGAAGTATCATCTTGGAAGGAGTTATTCTCGCCAGAGAGTTTCCTTGGACCTGACCCGAAACTTGCCGAGACATTAGAGATACTCTCAAAGAGATACAAAATCGCTGCTGTAACTAATAGTCCTACTAATGTTGGATTGAGAACATTAGGGGTATTAGGTGTAGAAAAATATTTCTCAGAAGTTATTGGGTTGGATATTGCAGGCGAAAGCAAGCCCTCAATGAAGTTCTACAGAATTTTATCAGAGAGAATGAGTATACCAATACCGCAGATGGTTAGTGTGGGCGATAGGAAAGATATAGACATAGAAGTTCCAGTAAAAAATGGTATGGGGGGTATATGGGTCAAGTCTGTAGAAGGTGTGTATAGGCTTCCTGAGATCCTTAGATGAATCCCACATTATTTATGAAATAAACAGTCTAATGTCTTATAGAGTAATATAAACTAGAAGGTGGTATAAACGTCTAACATTTTAGTCGTAAACTTGGGTACATCCAACACCCGTGCAATAGTATTTAATGAAAAAGGGGAGAAGCTCGCCTCTCATTTAGAATCTGTTAGAACACTATCAGAGGGTGAATTAATCGAGCAAAATCCGCATGATCTCTGGGAGAAGACAACAAAGGCCGTAAAAGCTGTTACATCAGCTAGTAGTATTAGAGATGACATTGTAGTTATGAGCATTACTGCTCCAGGATCTAGCGTAGTTTGTTTGAATGAAGCTGGCACACCTCTAAGAAACGTGATAACGCACTTGGATACAAGGTGTAAACAAGAAGTTGGGATTGTCGAGGATAATCCAGATTATTTAAAGATTTCTGGAGAGATTATTGGAGGTGTGACCCCAAGATCCACAGTCCCCAGACTAATGTGGATAAAAGAAAATGAACCAGATGTTTATAAGAATATGCACAAGTTTTTATCCCTGACTGGTTATCTGATATATCGCATGACTGGTGAAGTTATTTCTGATGAACATGCAGCTGTCAGGGCTTTTGCAGATCCATATACGGGTAAACCTCCACACAGCCTATTGGATAGTCTTGGCTTGGACAGTAATATGTATCCAGAATTCATAAAACCTGGGACGCTTCTACCACCAATCACTGAAGGTGTGGCCTCTGGTTTGGGAATACCAAAGGATAATCGACTCGTAATGTCTACCTACGATAACTTGTGTGCTTTTGTGGGTGCTGGAGCAGTTAATGTGGGAGATGCCGTCGACAACTCAGGGACTATAGGATCCTTTAAGGTTGTTACAGACAAGATGATCGTACATCCAGAACATGCTGTTTACTCAATCCCCTATCCTGGGACACCTGATAAGTGGATTGTTGGGGGGAGCACCTACCTTGCGGGCCCGGTAATCGAATGGTTCAGGAAGAATCTTAGAGCTAACTGTCCAATTGATGAATTAGATTCTCCTATAAGCAGGTCACCCCCAGGAGCTAAAGGAGTTGTATTCCTTCCATATCTTAAAGGAGGTAGGGAGCCGATAAACGATCCTGAAGCAATGGGGGTATTCTTTGGTTTAACATTAGAACATGGAGTAGCGGACCTTACTATGGCCGTATTTGAAGGAATAGGATATAGCATGTTAGATATAATGCAGGTTCTACAGAAGATGGGAGTTCCCATAAATGATGTTAGGGTTAGTGGGGGGCTGGCAGAAAACAGCACACTCACTGGAATTAAATCAAGTATGTATGGCAGGAGGGTTCTGGAAGTGCACGAGAAGGAGAGCACGTCGTTGGGTGCGGCTATGTTCGCGGCGGTGGGTGCAGGCATGTATGGAAACCTCCAAGAGGCTGCTGAGAATATGATTAAGATGGATAATGTTGTGGAGCCTAACCAATCAGAACACGCGGCATATATGCACGGGTTCGGAACATTTAAGAGAGTGTACGAGCAACTCAAACCATTATGGAGTGTTAGTGCTGTTGACAGAGAATTGAGGACAGATACATTAGATCATCTCGAAGAAAAAGCCAGGCAGGGGAAGCAAGGTGGTAAAAAGTTGACTCAATGAGAACTCATTAATTCTATGGCTTTTTTTACACTCTTCGAAACTAGGTTTTCCTCTAAAAATTTTTCTAGGTCCGTGATCTTAACAAGACGGGTTTTTATTATTTCGCGGCTGACGGACGTATTACCTTTTATTTTCACCAGAAATACATTTGTCCTGTGTGGGGGATCATATTCGGCATCCATAAATTCACCCAAGTAGTCTGAAGTGAAAGAATCTTTAGCCACTCTTATCTCCTCCCATAATTCCCTAGCTAATGCCTCAGACAGGCTTTCACCTTCCTCCACATGCCCACTACCCGGGAATGTCCAATAGGGTTCAGTATAACGTCCACTTTCTTTTAATCCAAACAATAAAAATTGTTCCCCCTCCGCTTCAACAACTGGGACAGAAAAGACGACATCATGCCCTATTGGAGATTTTCTATCTGAATCCATCATTGACACCTTATGACCACATTAATCTACTCTTCCATTAACTGACGCAAACTCCTCACTCTAACATTTACTCCCGGCGAACTATGTTTTCCAAATACGAAAGAACCGGCAACAACGATACTCGCACCAGCCCCCACGACCTTAGAGAGATTAGTTAGGTTAACACCTCCATCAAACTCAATCTGAGTTTCGTATCCGCCTTCCTCTATTCTCTCCCGTAACGTCCTGACTTTTTCAAGCACACCCTCCTGAAAACCACGGCCACCTCCTCCAGCTGGTGCTCCCATGAACATGACCATGTCTGCCTCTTGCAGCATTTCAGGAGTAAGGTTATCAACTGAGGTCGTTGTTTCAATTGCTAGACCAGACTTTACCTTCTCACCGTTCCACGCAGTCTTGGAATTAATATGTCTGAGAGTGTCTAGTACATACTCAGTTGACATATCTCTTACGGTGCATAGGAATTTATTTGTTAGGCCTTCGCTTCCTTCAATCAAAGAACTTAAATCAGTATCCTTCCCACAATATCTTTCCGCCTCCATAACTGGCTTTAAGGCGTCAGCTCTCCTGGATGGATCTCCCAAGGCACTTTGAACCTCACTATCACTAAGGTAGGTCTGAATGGCTTTTCCTATACTCCTACCTGATTCCACATGTATTGAAATGGTATTTGCCCCGGCATCGACAAAGGAATCAACTTGCGGCCTAGGGTCATGGACCGCAAAATGCAAGTCAAATGGAAGCTTCGTCCTGTGCCGCAGAGATTTCAATAAATAATGACTTACGCCTGGTAATCCGGCAAAATCGTCGATTACATCCAAGTGTATCTGATCGCATCCAGCCTCCTCGGCTAACCTAACAGCATGCTCTAGATTCCCAAAATCGGCAGAAAGAATTGATGCAGAGATTTGTCTTCCACTTTGGTGTGCAAGTGTCGGTAATCTCCCCCCATGAAGTATTTCAATTATCCTCTGCGCGGCCTTTTGGGGTTCTCCGGTAGGATTGGCGACAACATAGTCTGCGAAATACCTTCCCTTCGCTAATTGATATTTTGCAACTGGAATCCGGTCACTAACACGTCTTTCAGACTCATCACCTCTAGCCCCCAATCTTTCTATTAACACCTCTTCATCAGTCTTATTTCCTTCGGGAGGAGTTGTTAATAATATGCTTTTACTTTCTGGAAGAATATGTTTAATCACACTAGCTTCTTCTGAACAACCAGTCCACATAAAAACATGTGTTGAAGAATCTTCTGAGAGTTTTTTATGCATATCTTCAGCATCAAACCAGTAATAATATTCCTGTTCTCCACCACCTTTCGATGATACTAAACTCTTTCGTCGCATAACCTCCACTTCTTCTAGGGGTGTATCCGAGGCAATAAAATCATTTCGTAAAATATCATCTTCTTCAGATTGACGAGGTGGCCTATTGGTTCTCCTCTTTAGGATTGTGACATCTTCCTCATTATCTAGGAGGGACATAACTGTGCTTTTCCCGACCCCCGGCGGACCATATAATGTCACTATCCTGGGGGCATATTGTTTCAATTTGTCAATATATTCATTATCTCCCATATCAACTTTCCGAGCTATCTTATCTGCTCTTTCCAAACCAATTTCCACAGCACTCAACAATTCAAGTTCAATACCCGCATCTTCCAACCGTCTATCCTCTGCTAATATCTCACTCTCCGAAGAACTTTGCCGGATCTCCCTGGGGACATACGGTTTTTTACGGATTTTCATTGAAATTAATATGGAATATACTAGGATATATAGCTAGTAGTGTCGTATGCAAAGAGGGTTTTACGTCATCAGAAAAGATTACCAAACCACGATAGAGATAAAAATTTCGAAGTAATAGACTTTCAAGAGATATCTCCTCCTCTTAGGGATTCCCCTATACCTGACACACTAGTTTAAGATCAAAAAATGCAGTTTGGTGGGTTATAGTTTTATTTTTAAACTTTCATTCAGAGTACAGAATCATGTTGAAACTAACGCGCAACGAAAAGACTGTTTTGAAATCCCTGATTGAGAATGGGAGGGTCTCAGACTCGGAGATCGCTAAAAAACTGGGGATTACCGCCCAGGCCATCGGAAAGATTCGGAGGAAACTGGAGAAAACGGGGATAATCAAAGGATATTCTACAAACATCGACTACGAGAAACTGGGCATAAAAGCCTTTGCAGTTGCGTTATTCAAGTATTCCCCAAATTTCATCGGCAAACTCAGTGAAGAAGACATTAAAGACAGGGTTAGGGGTCCGAATATCATCAACTTTTTCAGAGTGCCTGAAGGGGATGTGACCCACATCGTCTTGTACGGCTTTAGAAGCCTTGACGAACTCGACAACTACTTCCACGCCCTCCAGACCGAGCGAGGACACATAAGCGAGATAAGAAAGCTTTACGTCTTCAGTGCTAAAAGCCTCATGAAGAGTTCGCCTCAAGAACTTTTCTTAAAGAGTATCGACGAGTTGGGAAAAGAGACTCTTGCACGACCATTAAAACCCAAACCGATTAAAAGCGATTTATTTTAAATTCAATGTGAAACCCACACCCCCAACACTTCGGGAGCGAAACCGCTACATCGCGTTCGAGCTGATTTCAGAAAAGAAGCTTGCCCGGGACGCGGTCGTGAAGTCGCTTTGGAATGTCGTCTTAAGGTTTCTCGGAGAATGGGATGCGGGAGACACAGGGTTTACTGTGATAGAATGGGATGCCGAGAAAGACCGAGGGATCGCCAGAACCGCCCATAAAAGCCTGCCTAAAGTTAAGGCCGCACTAGCACTCACAACCAAAGTGGGAGACGAGAAAGTAAGGCCGAGAATCCTCGGAATCTCAGGAACACTGAAAAAAATAAGGGAAAACTGGCTGAAAAAAACGAAATAAAAGATACAGGATACTCAAAAGGAAACCCACACTACCAAAAGAAAAACGCGAGAACAGAAAAACCATTTAGTGTGAACAAACACGTTTTAGAACGACTCGAAAATGTCGCAGTTAGTTGAGTGAATATATCTGGCTTAAACCCCCTCTAATTGGTAGTTAACGCTAAACTTAACAGGTTCCACCCTAATGCCAGTTGTGTTTGTTGGTTTTGTGTTCCCGCTCCTATTGTGTACTGGCTGAAGTGGGTGACGTTCGCCCAAACGAAGTCTTGGATTGTGTCCACGCCGGTGCCGTAAACCCAATCCATCGTGTTGTTATCCAACCTCAACCAGACTGAGAGGGATTCATTAAACCAGTACATTGAAAGCTGCGACTCAGTCAAACCAGCATTATCAACCTCCTGTTGTATGTAATAAAATCTGAGTAATGCACTATCTAAACCATTTTTAAGTGAATCACACACATCAATCTCATAGTACTTATTCAACCCTGGAACAGAGAAACTCGCATTCGTCGGATTCCCTGAATAAGACGACACAGTAAAGTTTGCTTGAGAAACATCTAAATTACAAAGGACAACAATACTAACATTCACGTCCGAGGCATTAATCTCACCACTTATGTTACCCGTAATGTTTTGAGTGATATTCTGGGTTACCTGAATTAATGTTGTAGTAGTGCTAGTCGTAGTCAACCCTAGGACAGTAGTCGTAGTTGAAGTCGTCGTAGAAGTAGTTGAAGTCGTTGATGAAGTAGTTGAGGTTGTAGAAGTTGTAGAAACAAACTAATGCCCACTTGCCCGTATCATAAAATCTTCATCCGTGAAGTCATACCACCCCGACCACGAATACTTGTGATGACTTCGGTTGTCTATTGGAGGGGAATAATCCAATCCAACACCTACTTCTGTATTGAGGGTTTCTAATCCCACATAGAAATCCCCCGAATATATTTGAATAGCAGTGGGGAGAGTAATATTCTGCCATTGCCCATATGGATCAGAACCGTATACTGTAGTATTAAAAGGATTAATTAAATCAGTATTAGGGTAATTATTCACACCATCATCATCAAACACATGAACCCTGAAACTATTATTTGAAAATAAATAAAACCGGCCGAAAGTTAGATTAAAAGGATAATTTGTGGGGGTAAACCGAACAACACGTATGTCTCCAATATTGCTCATACTACTCATACCATTCTGACCACCATCATCATAAGATAATTCCTGAAATAAAGTTGTCGTTGCTGTTAAGTCATTTGGTGAACTTGTAATTTTAGCCGGAATCCCTTCTACGAAGGATACGAGACTTAAAAAAAGGCATATTATGATGAAGAGGATTACTCCATTATCCCCCCTGAAAGTTTTCAAAAATACAACCACCCCGTTAAATACAAATCATTAACAATATAAAAGTCACTTTTCTGAAGAATATTTGATTGTTCAGGTCCATAATTCCTCTTTGAATAGTTGTCTTGTACTCCATACTTAGATAACTTATTAGTTACTTAAAGTAACCACCATCAAAAATTCGGGTCGATATATATAACCCAATAAGGATTTGGTCCCGATGGGATTTGAACGAACCTTTTCCTTTCTTCCCGAAGAAAGAATGTGGCAGACTCTACGTCCGACACGCGCCCGACTAAAAGTCGGATGCGAAACATCCACGAAAAAGAAAAAAACAACAGCATGAATACAAAAAGTACTAGATAACCCGCAATACGGGGTGTTAAACAAACTATTAGTGCGATTAACTGTTGTTAGCAGAAATATTACTCGGGCACAAAACCTTTTTCCTATAGTTAATTACTTAATTTCTTTGGCTCTGTAGAAAACCTTGTTTTTTGTTGGTGGGATCCTAATTGGTTTTACAATCAATTAGGGAGGTGTTTCCCACCCTGTCTCATGTTAGTTATGAGGTGAACCGGTTATTAAAAGCGGTTCGTGAGGTGGGGGTTTGGTTGGATTCTGGTGGTGTGCCATTGTATAGTTGCCGTTTCAGCAAGCGTGTTTTCACTCAACACCAGCACGTGAAGTGTCTGGTGTTGAAGACTGTTTTTCGATTACGCTACCGTGAACTTGTGGAGTTGCTGGAAGTCTCTGACAAGCTGGTGCGTAAAATCGGCTTAAAGCGGATACCTCACTTCACTACCTTGCAGAAGTTTGCGGCACGGTTTCCGTGCTGGATGCTGGATGGATTGATCACGTTAATCGCCAAGCATGTTTGCGGTGGCGTCTTTGATGTCGCCATCGACTCTACAGGATACAGCCTCGACACCTCAAGCTACGACGCAGACTCAGAGTCTGCGTGTACACGAATTGCAATGCAATTCGTCGTACCACTACAGCAAGCGTATCGGCAGGAATGAGCGTCACAGGGATTACGTGAAGACTACTGTGGCAGTGGACACGAAAACCTTGGCTGTCGCGGCCGTGAAACCCCGCCTGAAACGGCGGCACGACCTCGTGGACGCGAAGCCGGTGTTGCGTAAGG
>Ga0265594_1001164_pt1 | contig 20753 bp, 19 predicted proteins | sample saktaG_11_FD_190147 | JGI IMG/M metagenome (GOLD analysis project Ga0265594, IMG submission 190147) | Saline water microbial communities from Sakinaw Lake, British Columbia, Canada - sak_2011_5_24_80m | ecosystem: Environmental > Aquatic > Non-marine Saline and Alkaline > Saline ... | reverse complement strand
ATTCCATTATCATAGGCTTTTTTAATTATTGCAGTTCCGAGAGGGTGTTCTGATCCTCCTTCCAGCGATGCAGCTAGAGAGAGGAGTGCCATCTCAGTGACTGAATCAGCATACATAAACGCAACTTCTGGTTTTCCCCGGGTGAGTGTTCCTGTCTTATCAAAAAAAACGGTTGTAAGACGGTCTGCTATCTCAAGAGATTCTCCGTTCCTGATGAGAAGTCCAAGGGTGGCACCCCGCCCGACACCCACGGTAATTGCGGTGGGAGTAGCAAGGCCCAGTGCACAGGGACATGCAACAACCAGAATAGCGATAAAAACTGATAGTGAGAACTCAGCGGTTTCTCCCAGGAGAAGATACCAGGTCAGTGATGCAATGATAGCGATGGCAAGAACAACAGGGATAAACCAGCTGACAGCTGTATCAGCGATTCTCTGGACTGATGGTTTAGCTCCCTGGGCATCGTGTACAAGGCTTATAATACGTGAGAGGAGCATCTCTTCTCCCACATGCATGACCGTGCATGTAAGAAGGCCGGAACCATTTATAGTTCCCCCGATTACCTCATCATGTGCCTGTTTTTTGACTGCAATAGATTCTCCGGTAACCATTGATTCATCAATATAACTTGATCCTGATTCAATGACCGAATCAACCGGAACTCGTTCTCCTGGTCTGATAACGATTCGGTCCCCGGTTCTGACTTCACTGACTGGAATCCGAACTTCACCCCCTTCCCGAATGACTGACGCTTCAGTCGGAGTCAGATCCATTAAACGTCTTATTGCTCCTGTTGTATGACCTTTGGCACGGGCTTCAAGATACCTTCCAAGGGTGAGAAAAGAAGTCAGCATGATGGCAGTATCGTATATTATATAGTGAAAGTCTGTAACAATCATGAACGTTGATAACAGACTGGCCAGATACGCGACTGTTATACCCATCGAGTACATTACATCCATATTCAGAACTTTTAGAGAAAGGGCATGTACTGCAGACTTCCAGATGGGTAGAGCAAGATAGACAAATACCGGGGTAGCAATGATAAACTGTACAAATCCCATGGTAGGATGAGCCATTCCCCCATACCACATAAGACCCATAAGAAACCCGGATACAATAAAACCCAGAATTGTTCGTCTTAATGTATCATTGAGTTCCTTTTTTGCATCTTCATCATCAGAGAGAGAGTTTTTCTGAGATGTTCCCCGGAACTGGTATCCTGCATCGAGAATGGTTGATTTTATGACATCCATTGAGACTATTGCAGGATTAAATGTAATTCTGGCTTCTTCTGTCCCAAGGTTTACCTCTGCTGAGGATATTCCCTCAACACCTCGGAGTGCCTTTTGTATGGTGTCGACACATGTTGCACAGTGCATACCCCCAATGCTGACAATCACTTTTTGATAAACGATTCCATATCCTGCTTTTTTGACCGCATTTTCAAGTTGTTTGATATCTACTGATTCAGGATCATATGAAACAGAAACCTGTCCGGTTCCATATTGAACAGAAGCCTTTGACACTCCTTTTACCTGTGTCAGTTCTTTTTCAATAGTAATTGCACATGTTGCACAATGCATACCGGTAACATCCATATCTACCTTTTTTTCAGCCATATATGCTCACTGACAGACACTACGCCATTTAGTATTATAACTCATAAATTAATTTCGGTACGATTGTCTGTATGCATCTATGATCCGTTTTACATGGTATTCCTTCCTACGATATGCATGCAACAACAGGAGATTTCAATTGCAGGAAAGATTGCAACAGGATACGTTATTCCGGTTGGCCCCGTGAATCTGGTCTTTGCTACCGGATCAAAAGGACTTCTAGGTTGTGGTGCCGTTGATGTTATTGCACTTGCAACCTTTTCATACCCGGCAGCACGGGTCAGGCCAAAAAGCGGATCCTCTATTGCATCAATTGATGACCTGCTGGATGGAATCGTGAAAGAAGCAAACAAACCTGCTGAAGAGATAGGAATATCTGTCGGAATGAGTGGAAAAGACGCTCTCACGATCTTGCTCTAATATTTCATTTCATCTCTGGCATAACAAATGAAATAGTGTGCTCCATCAGAAATAGGTTAAGGGATACATCAGATTGTATTAGAATGCGGATTTATTTTCATGTACGAATTGAGATGCTGGCACTTGGGCGATTGATATGATATTTGCTTTGGCTCAGATAACACCATGCTGGAATGATCCATCTGCAGGACTTATGAAGGCTGAGGGATATATCAGAGAGGCAGCAGATAAAGGAGCCTCTCTCATTGCTTTTCCTGAGCAGTTTGCAACAGGATGGGATCCCACATCACACGCATATGTCCAGGATCTGGACGGTACTATTATCTCGGTTTTACGGCATTATGCCCGTAAATATGCGATTTTTGTTCTTGGATCGTTTCGTGAAACGCACAGTCCCCATCCCTATAATACAGCAGTTGCCATCGGCCCTGATGGGGCTATCCTTTCATCGTATGCAAAGATTCATCTGTTTTCTCCAGCAGGAGAGGGGAATTTTTTTGATCCCGGGGAGAGACCAGGGATATTTACTGTTAGTGACTGTCACTGTGGGATTGCCATCTGTTATGACCTCAGATTTGCAGATCTTTTTAGATTATACCGTGATGCAGGAGTTACCATGGTACTAGTTCCTTCATCATGGCCTGCACAACGGCAGAGTCACTTTTTATTATTTTCCCGGAGTCGGGCAGTCGAGTTTCAGATGTATATTGCAGCTGTCAATATAACGGGAAACACTCCTGTTGACAGCTATTGTGGGGGTTCCTGTGTGATTAATCCACATGGTGATATTATTGCAGAGGCTGGTGAAAGCGAAGAACTGCTCTTGTGTGAGATATCACCTGACCTTGCAACAATGACACAGCTCTCATTTCCCATATCATCTGATGAAAAACCTGATCTGTTCTCTCGTTTGCTTACTTCTTCAGACAGAAATTACAATAAACAGTAATTGAGTATGATGCACGGAGGTAACCCTTCTCATTCATTCGACTTATAAGTTCTATCAATGCATAAATAAAAAATAAAAATTGATCTTTGCTTGAATTTCGAATCTACGTTATTTGATATCTATATTTAGATTATAGCGAAATTTGGCGGATGAATAATCAGGTATATTTTTTCAGTCATAATATCATCATTGTCAGGGAGTAAACCTTCCAAAATCTGAAATGGTTTGCAGACTAAAGTTGGGAGAATTACTTTACTGGCAGAAAAATTATCAGAATCAATAGTTTTCTTCATGAGGGACAGATATGAATGATATTAATCTTATTATAACGTTTTTTGCAGCTCTTTTTGCGATTACGAATCCATTTGGAAATCTTCCGTTTTTTATCGCATATACACGCGATCAGAGTATCGGCGTCCAAAAAGCGACAGCAATTCTACTCTCGCTTTTTTTATTGGTATTCTTTTTTATTTTCTTCTTTTTAGGAGATGATATTCTCAATTTTTTTGGAATTAGTATTCCTGCATTTCAGATAGCAGGTGGAATAATTCTCATGCTGATAGCACTTGGAATGGTGAATGGATCACATACTGACAATCAAAAAACGGTTCTTCATCTGAAGGACCCGGGAATAAATGCATCATTTGAAGAAGATATCGAACAGGCAAAGTCATTTCTGCCGAAACTTATTGTTCCTCTTGGCATTCCGATTTACGGGGGACCCGGTGCTATCAGTGTTGTCGTCCTGTACAGTCATGAGGCAATGAAAGCAGGAAGTGAGATATATCTGGGATCAATTGGTGTCATTATCTTGTCCGTACTAATCATATGTGCAGTAAATTTTGTTGCGAATCCTATCCGGCATCTCCTTGGTGATCAGGGTCTTGAAATTCTGGTTCGTATTATGGGAATTCTTCTTGCAGCCATGGCAGTTGGACTCATGATTGAGGGGGCAGCTGCTATCTGCTCGGTTATCACGGTTCCGGTATAATCAGATACTGTTGCGACATGGAGACAACTATAAATCAACCCTTTTCATTTTTTCAGATACCGATTCTGAATTATTTTGTCTATTTGCATCTGATTCATATCAAGGGTATCATTGCTATGATTGAGGATGAGAATATTGTCAGAACTACTCAACTGTTCTGACATAGCCTGCCAAAACCAGAATAATTGACCGGTCAAAGGTGAAAAAACTAGGTTGAGATTGAGCTGAGGTAGAAAGTGCCGGGTAAAGGACTGACATCTCTCTTCTTCCATAGATGAGTATCTTGCAGTATCTATCTTATTCTAATTCTTAACGATGATGACCTCTTCTATGCGTGGAGTTTCTGTAAGAGCCATGCCATGTTCTCACCGAGTCTGACCATGGTTGCAAGTCCTTCTTCATCATGCAGGACATCACCAGCTAGAAGTCCTGTCCCGATATTCCAGTAACTGGATCCCGGGATTATCATTTCAGAGATTGTAAAAAAATGATTGATACTGTCAAAGACATGGATACATCCCGCTCGTCTGACTGCAACAACTGCGGCTCCTACTTTTCGTCTGAGTAACTGACCATTTCCCCGGCATACATATCCTGCCCGGTCAATGAGGACCTTTGTTTCAGGAGTAAGGTCACTAAAATAGGTTGGACTACCAATGATAATTCCGTCAGCCTCTATCATCTTTGTGATGCAGTCATTGACAAAATCATTAGTGATTGAACACTGTCTATTCTGTTTCTCGCGACAGGTACCGCATGCAATACACCCACGCATTGGTTTCCCTCCGATATGAACCAGTTCAGTCTGAATGCCTTGTTCCTGCAGCGTGTTAAGAACCGTTGTAATGAGATGGAATGTATTTCCGTTCTTTCTGGGACTTCCGTTAAAAGCCACTACCTTCATGTATAGGTATCTGCAGGAGAGGGTAAAAAAAGGAACATCTAAAGGCAGGTGATTGTCAAAAGAGAATTACTATCTTTGTACCTGCTGCCGGGGGATGACAAAGTAAATGTTAGATTGCCTGTCTGAATACCCTGGGTTTAATATCTATATTCCCTCTGAAGAGTGAAAACATGAAGATTATTATTTCATGGTTCCCGCACAATCTATTCAGGTAACACATCAGAATATTGCAGACGAAAAACAGAATATAACCCTATCATTCTATGAAATCTCTTGCACAAAAAACAATAGTTCTTGCGGTCTCGGGCAGTATCGCGGCTGTTAATACCATTGCACTTGCACATGCTCTCCGACGTAGAGGGGCTGTTGTTCAGGCGGTGATGAGTGAAGCCGCCTCCCGGATAATTCATCCGGATGCATTAACCTATGCTACCGGTCGGGAGACAATTACGGCCCTTTCAGGGATGGTTGAACATGTTCATTACTGTGGAGATACTGGAATTGCCGATCTTCTTTTAATCGCTCCCTGCACGGCAAATACTATCGGAAAGATTGCACATGGTATTGACGATACAACAGTTACTACCTTTGCAACAACAGCAATAGGAAGACAGATGCCCATTGTTGTGGTCCCAGCGATGCATTATGCAATGTTTAGGCATAGTGGAGTGGTAAAAAATCTACATACGTTACAGGATTTTGGCATTACCATTATTAATCCAAGAATTGAAGAGGAAAAAGCGAAAATTGCAACAACTGATGAGATTGTTCTGTATGTTGAGCGTGAGCTTATGGGGGCCCCGCTTGCTGGTGAGACGGTTCTGATAACGAGTGGGAAATGTGAAGAACCACTCGATGATATACGTATTCTCACAACCCGTTCTTCCGGGAAAATGGGAGAAGAGATTGCATATCAGGCGTTTCGTCTTGGTGCAGATGTTATAATTATTCATACCAATCAGATTGCCTGTGTCAGGAACAGATATTCTGACACAGCTGCATCAATGCAAAATGAAGTTAGTTCTGTCCTTGCGAAAGAACAGGTCTCAATATACATCAGTGCTGCAGCAATCTCAGACTTTGCACCGGTTCGCTTTCAGGGAAAGATTCCGAGTGGACAAAAGAGACAGATCTCTCTCACTCCCCTTCCAAAGATTCTTCCGCTAGTCATTGATGCAGGAGTTAAAACTGTCGTAGCATTTAAACTGGGAGAAGATGCAGAACATAAGGCACAGACCTTATTTGATGCAGGAGTTACTCTGGTGGCAGCAAACACGCAGGAATCCATGGGTTCCAATACCGGTTCCTATCTTCTCATGACGCGTGATGAAACACAGCCAGTAACAGGTACAAAAGAAGATATTGCAGCAGTACTCTGTGATATAATAATTCGATGCAGAGAATGACATTTTTAGATGGAGAAAGATGGTGTATCCCCAATTCTTTGATGCAATAATAATACAAAGCCGATATAGACGTGTACAGGATCAGGCAACCTGATATGTGCGATGAGCATATGAGTGTATCAGTCTTTTGCCCAGGGCATATATCCGGGTATTTTCTACCGGTACTCACGCAGGATCCTGATGCGTCCGGCAGTTGTGGAGCAGGAATCGTTCCTGACCGGGGAGTTACGGTTACAGTCAGTCATGCTGATACCTACACCTTTCTGGGAAGGCAGTATCACCATGACGGCACTATCATCTCCCGTTTAGATTCATCTTATATCATCGAGGATTTGGTACATGAGATGGGTGTAATTGCTTTTGTCTGTTCTGAGACTGACCTTCCCCTCCTATCCGGATATGGTCTTTCAGCAGCCGCACTTCTGGCAACGGCTCATGGTATCAACCGGTTATTTCATTTAGGCCTCTCTGATGATGCATGTGCACGATATGCTCATCGTATTGAAATAAAACATAAAACCGGACTTGGAGATGTAGCTGCCTGCAGGGGTGGAGGATGGGTCTGCAGAAGAAAACCCGGAATTAATTCTGATATCATACGAACCTATGACAATGGAGAGATTGCAGTTCTTACGCTTGGTCCCATGACAACAGCAGATGTCCTGTCAGATTCGCACCTGGTAGAGAGACTCAGGCGCGCTGTCCCTGACAAATGCCCACAAACCTGCCAGGAATTGTTCTCTGCATCCAGACATTTTGCAGAAAAAAGTGGTTTTTTGAGTGATCATCTCAAAGATATCATTATATCATGTTCAGAGTCCGGAATCGAATCCAGCATGACAATGCTTGGAGATGGTGTTTTTGCCTATGGACAGGGTGCAGCCGCATTTCTCTCACAATGGGGAGAAGTGCATTGCATGCATATCTCAAAGACGGGTCCGGTTATTATCAGTGATGATACAGGAGATGTATGATACCTAAAGACCATCCCAGATATCACTCGCTTCTTGCACGGGAACGAATAGCAGATGCAGCACGTGATGGCATCGTCGCGCTAGAAGGACTTACAGCACATGGGAGAGGAGAGGCCTTTGATTATCTCCTTGGAGAGAAGACGACATCTTCGGCACGCGAGGCTGAACGAACAGCTGCTGCCCTGCTTTTAACTGCGAAACACCCCGTAATATCGGTAAATGGAAATACTGCAGCTCTTGCAGCTCCCCTGATTGCACGACTCCAGAAGAGTACTGGTGCTATCATTGAGGTCAATCTCTTCCACCGGACTGATGAACGTGTACAAAAGATAACTGATCTCCTCACATCAAAAGGGGCTGATGTCCTTTGTGGCCCTGTATCCCGTCTCCTCCCTCTTTCACATGATCGGGGACTCTGTCATGAAGACGGGATATTTCGTGCAGATCTCGTTTTTGTTCCGCTGGAAGATGGAGACCGGGCAGAAGTATTAAAAAATGCCGGGAAAACTGTTATTACAATTGATTTAAATCCTCTTTCACGGACAGTCCGTTATGCAACACTCCCGATAATTGATGAATTAACAAGGGCTATGACCTGCATTTGTTATGATGCTGAATCACTTAAGGCAGGAGAAGCAGCCGATATAGCATCAAAAAGGCGGGAGGGTGCGTGGTATATTCATGCTGCATGCGAAGAGATTCAAAGGAGGCTTCATGTTCTGGATTGAGAAATACCGGCCACAATTATTACACGAAATACGTGGGCAGGATGCTATAATAAAAATCCTTACTGCCTGCGCAGAAAAGAAAAATATTCCTCATCTTCTTATTATCGGTCCACATGGAACGGGAAAGAGCTCAGGAATTTCGGCCATGTTAAAACAGTTGTATGGACAACGTTGGGAGGAATATACTACCATCTTTCCTGCAGCAGATCTCTTTCTTCGGGGAAAGAAATATCTTGAAGAAGATGAACGGTTTAGCCATATTTACCAGAAAGAAAAATCATTTATTGCAAATTTAAAGCATGCAATCAACTGGTATGCAGGGATGAAGCCCTTTGATGAGTCATTTCGTGTCATTATCTTTGAGGATGCAGATGCACTTTCTCATGATGCCCAGCAGGCATTACGAAGGATTATGGAACGGTACAGTGAAACCTGCCGTTTTATCTTTATTACATCACATGCATCTGCACTAATTCTCCCTATCTGTTCACGATGCCTTCCTCTGTACTTCTCACCATTATCGCATGAAGTCATAAAAAAGCAAATTATGGAGATCTGTGTTGCTGAAAAGATAGGACCTGAGGTATTACCAGAGGAAGATATCAATCTCATCACGGTAATGGCTCAGGGGGATCTCAGAAAAGCTATTATGTACCTGCAGGTTATGGTAGCAACAGAGAGCGATTTTGATCTCTCAACGCTTAATGAATCTGAATCCGGGCTTATTGCACTTGCAGCATTCAGGGAAATGAAAGATAGGAATTTTTCCGATGCCATGAAACGTATTGAATCGTTAATGATAGATCTTGGTTTAGGTGGATATGAGGTACTGGAGGAGCTTCGATCCGTTGTGAGACGTGAATACAATCATCCGGCACTTGCATGTTGTCTGGCAGATGCTGATATGATGCTTATTGATGCTCACGATCCATATGTTCACATCAATGCACTTGTATCCCGGATAATTACTGAGGTATTTTCGTAATGAACAATAAAAAATCTGCAAACAGAGTAATTGCACATTACAACGATGTAGCGGATCAGTATGATCAGCGGTATGATCACCGGGAACGTGGCCGGATTTATTATGATCATATCTGCCAGCAGGTCAGACAGGAACTTCCTGATGGTGAAGATCTGTTAGATATCGGATGTGGAACCGGACTCTTTGCCAGCCGGTATTATGATTCAGGAGGCTCTGTCACTGGCATTGATATCAGTTCCGGTATGGTAGAACGGGCAGTGCAGAATCATCCGTATGCGGTTTTTGTTATTGGTAATGCTGAATTGTTACCATTTGCTGATGAATCATTTGGCGCGGTAGCAAGTCTTCTTGCATTTAGTTATCTGCAAAATCCTGTAATGATGCTCAAAGATGTGTATCGCATCTTAAAACCAGGAGGTTCTGTTGCCCTGTGTACCCTTGGAAAAAGTCTGCTGACCTCAGGAGTACCTACTGTCTATCGGGTAGGTGAGCACTTTAACTTAAAAAGAGTAGGGGTTGGTGCATTTAATGAGCGTTATTACACAGAAGAAGAGCTTTCTTCACTCTTTTCAATGGCCGGGTTTGAGCGTGTGAAAACAAAAAAATGTTCGTTTGCTCACCTGAATCTGATGAATCCTATATTTTCAGTTGCCAGAATGGTTGAACCGTTTATTGAGCAGCGGATACCACAACTTGCATACAATATTGTTGCATCAGGTAAAAAACTCTGAAACCAGAGTCATATTTTTCTGTATTGATTTTGGCAGACTTCTCTAAAGCGCAAGTCTGATATGCCCTGGCTTTACGATTCTGAATGAACCGTTTTTTTCAATTGTTATGCCCTGTTACGAGTGCTGTACTTTGGGATAAGGATGCATCAGATCGTTGTGTATGTAACGTAAATAATAGGAGATTTTTCAGAATATTTTGTTTATATCTGATGGTTACGAAGTCGTTGTACTATCCTATCCTTCTTTGCAATAGCACTGCGTGTAGCGCGGTCAATTCCTTTCTGCATCTCTATGGGGTCGCGCCTGTATCGGTCTACAACCTTTTTAACCGGGGTATATGCTGCCTCTCTAAATTCAGGGACGAATGGGCGACGCATTCCATCTTTTTCAAGCAGAGCTTCACTTTCTCCTGCTTCAACATACCCGATCTCAGTGATTCTGACCCCTGCATCATTGATGCAGGTTATAATAGCATCTACAGCTTTTGGGGGAGCTACGATAAGGAGGGCATCAAGTGAGACTCCAAGGTAATCAATCGAAAGTTTATCAAGCATTTCAGATACAACTGGGTCAACAAGTCCTTTTACGGTCTCTTCTTTGATTATCATCCTGCATGATGCTGTTTGAGCCATTTCATGGATATCCCCTCTAAGCCCTCCGTTTGTGACATCAGTCATGGCATGAATTTGCTGTAAAACATCAGGATTGCCAAGAAGTGTCTTACAAGCAGTCAGAAACCTGATGTTCAGAGTTGCGTCAACAACTTCAGAAAATCCTGAATAAATTGCCGTTGTTGCTATGGTACCTCCGCCTGACCCTTCGGTCATAAGAATGATGTCACCAGGTTGTGTCTGTTTTCTGGATGTGATATGATCAGCAACCCCGACACAGCCGACACAACCTGTCATACGATCCCCGATGACCATATCTCCTCCAATTCTGAGTGTCGAGCCTGAAACCAGGGGAATTTTTGTCACTTCACTGACTGCTACCACTCCTGCGGTGTAATCAAAGATTTTTGCCACATCTCCATCGTCAGAACAATGGATATCAGAAAAAAGCATGACCGGGCGTGCCCCCATTACATAACAGTCACGCAGTGTTGCCCTGGTTACATGAAACGCAGCAAGAAATGGAAAATCTGAAAGTCGGGAATGCATGCCATCCACAGTGCAGACGATATATTTCCCCTGCTCCTCGACCACACCGGCATCGTCCATCTCATCAACGCCAACACAGGCATTCGTCTCTCCGATTATCTCTGCAATTTTTCGATGGGCATAAAAATCTCCGGTTCCCCGGGATCCGACCCCAAATTCTCCCATAGAAACGCCTGCTGGTTCATATTCAAAGATGTCACCCGAAAGTTCCTGTGATTGAATCGCTTCTGTATAGACTGCTTCTGCAAATGCAGCAATAAAATCAGGTTCATCTTTTTTAATGAGTCCTATAGCCTGTATCAGTCCTGATACGATCTCATCCCTCTGCATTCCGGTTCTGACAGACCGGTGGACATACCCTTCGAGGTCCATGCGAACTGGTTTGCTTGGTGATTATAAATAATACGTTGTATATGAATCAGACCAAAAAATCTGTTGGGAGAGAGAAATAGCAGGTTTTTCATTATCAGGAATTATCTGTATTTCCTATGAAAAAAGAAGGGAAGTACAGGATTTCAGCCTATACACATCACACGACAAACACAACATAAACAAGAGAAAAAAACTCATGATGCGAACACTTTCATCTCTGATAGATATGTATCCGGTTGAACCTGTGTTTATCCCTCATATCGGCAGGGACATAATGTTTTAGAAAGAATGTCTCATATTATGTAGTACGGAAAAGATTACCAATTGAACCGGTCCCAAATTATCATTGACCTGCAGGAGTGTGAGGTGCACTATAATATGTCAATTCAGTTTAAGTACAGGAGTTACTGGCAGCATTGCCTGAATTGTATCTGCCTCGTTATACTAACCGCTTTTTTTATGTTCTCGATACCTTCTGTCGTATCAGCTGATATATCACCTGACATTTATCAGGAAAATTGTACTCCAGCTCTTGTGCAGGAACGACTTTCATCGGATCTCCTCTCTCTTATTGATGATACCTATTGTCTGCCTCAAAAATCCTCCCGTGAGGTAATGAGAGAGATGCATGTCTTTAATCAGATTCGGTATGATGCAGGTTCTCATCCTCTTGTGCATGTTCAGATCTCACTGAAATCAGGTACGGATTGTACGATATTATTGCCTTTTGTCAGGGATTTTATATCAGACGATGATTATGGACTTATCTCAGGGTGGGTATATGTAACAGATTTAGTCAGGCTTGCATGTAATGATGGAGTTATCATGATTCACCCGGTTCTCCCTCCGACAACAGGAGGACTAATAATGCCTGTATCAAACCCTGATGAGGATGCCACAACAAATGTACAGATATTACAATCAGGCAATGAAAATACGAATGCCATCCCTGAAAATTCATCAGACATACATGTGCCAATGGTATCTTATGACTGGGAACAGAAATTATCAACCGATCTGCGGCAGGTTATGAATTCAACATACTGTTCACCAGGTCAGCTGCCCGAAGATGTTAAGCAGATTATGGCTGTTACCGGTCAACTTCGATATAATCCTGATAAAGATCCTGAAGTCCTTGTATCTGCCCGACTGACCGGAAGTGATGTGATATCACAAGTCACCTCCAGGTTTTCAGATTTTTATGTAGATACTGAATATAAAAAAATAGAAGGCTGGGTCTCACTCTCCTCTCTCTCCTCACTGGCACAGATGATGGAGGTTTCGCGATTACAGACTATCCTTCCTCCCAAAACCTCATCGATAGTAACACCTGGAGATATTCTCCATAGATCGATGGAATTTCGAAATATGTCCGGTTTCTCCGGCTCTGACATTCGTGTTGGTGTCATATCGGATGGAGTTACACATCTTGATGTTGCAATAGCAGCTGGTGAATTGCCTGAATCGGTTGTTGTGTTAAAGGATAGTGTCGGGGGAGATGAAGGGACCGCAATGCTTGAGATAATCCATGATATTGCTCCTGAAGCAGAGCTGTACTTTCATGATCGGGGAACAAGTCCTATTGCGTTTGTCAAGGCAATGGATACACTTATTCAGGCCGGATGCCAGGTCATTTGTGATGATATCATCTATGTGGAGCCTTTTTTTGAAGATGGGTATATAGCAGAGAATGTTCGTGATCGTATTCTCACCTATGATATTGTCTATGTAACTGCTGCGGGTAATGCCGCACAAGGTCATTATCAGTCAGAGTTTAATGGAACAAAAGTGCGAGGATATAAATGGCACAGTTTTTCCAAAGAACGTGAAACAACATATACCGGGATGGAGGATGCACGAAGTCTGTACTTTACAATTCCTCCCCATGGTGCCGGGCATGTGGTTCTCCAGTGGGATGATCCCTTTTTGCAGTCTGCAAATAATTATGATCTCTTCCTCTTTGATAGTGAAGGATATGAGATTGCCAGAAGCGTTAATGTTCAGGATGGAGACGATGATCCGATTGAATGGTGCAGATTTGTAAATACAGAAAATAAGCCAGAGCAAGTACAGGTACGTGTTGTACAGGCAGAAGGAGTTGATAAAGAGATAGAGATCTATGTCCTTCCCCTGTATGATGAGATGATAACAACAGATCCTCATACGATATCAGATTCAATTTATGCCCAGCAGGCAGTCCCTGAAGTCATCTGTGTCGGAGCAGCAGATATGGGAAAGGATGGTTCTGTCACTGTTGAATCATTCTCATCACAGGGTCCGGTCTCTATCCGGTATCCACAAGTGGATAGTAGGAAAAAACCTGATGTGGTAGCGATAAACCGTGTACTGGTCTCTAATATCTCTTCAAGCCCGTATGTTTTTACCGGGACCAGTGCTTCTGCACCACATATAGCAGGTATCTGTGCAGATATTATGAGTGTCTATCCCTATGCTGATAGCAGTGCAATACGTGCGGCATTGCTGGCATCTGCAACTGACATCGGGCCGCCAGGATGGGATCCTGCATCAGGATATGGGTTACCTGATGCCGTCAGGATGGCGCAGATGATTCCTCCAGCCCCTCCTGATGTCATGGATTCATCGGATTTTTATACGGCACCTACAAACCTATCTTCTGATTCTGTCACCTGGTTTACTGAGTTTCATGATGAAATTCCTCTCTCTTTGGGGTGGAACCTTATCTCAATCCCATATTCACTAGAGAGCGGAAATGATACTGCAGAAATTTTTTCATGCGTAGATACCGACGATCACACGATATGGCGTTTTCCTTCTCAGAAAGAGGGATGGATACCCGTACGCAGTGATGATATGTTGATGTTAGGAGTTGGATACTGGATTTACAGCAGTGATCCCTGTTCGATTCCATTAACACCCGGCACTGTTCGCGATCTGGGATGTGGTAAAGAGGCCCTCTCTTTGGGCTGGCATATGCTGGGTTTTATTGGAACCGATCCCATTCCTGCCCGCACCTTCATGGAATCCTGCAATCAGTCATGGTCGCATCTTTTTGTTTTTGATCGACTGCGACAGGAAAGTAAAAAACCCATCATTAAAGATCGTCAGGATCAATTTTCAGACAGCAGACTTCTGTATCCTGGTGACGGATTCTGGTGTTACACACCATGATTTTGTAAAAAGGCAGGACATGGAAAAAAGACAGGCTTATATTCCATCCTTTGCTATGGTATAGATAGAGTCAGGTACAGGGGTGGAATGATACGTTCAAGTGGTTTTTGGTCTTTGTGGTGTCTGATGCTACTTCTAGGTATCTTCATATGTATTCCATCTGTTCTGGCAGATTCTGGCTCTGAAACCAATATTGGAGAGCGACTGGTTCTTCATTATGACTCCTCCCGTTTCGATCCACCTGATATTGATATGATTCGTGCAGTCTGTACTAATTCGTCTGTAGACAGTATCGAAACCTGTGCACCTCTCTCTTTTGTTGTCATTTCTGTATCATCACCTGATGCAGAGAGCGTGTATGAGGTTTTGCATACACTTCCGTTTGTGACTGATGTTGAGTATGATAATAAGCGATATGCCTGCACAGAAAACGGGAATGATACAGTATCACAAACAGGTACCCGTATCACTCCCAATGATCCCAGGTATTCTTTTCAATGGAATATTGCTGACCTGAACATATCTCACATCCGGGAATTTCCTGAAACATCAAACATTTGTGTATCTATCATAGATTCAGGAATTGATTACCGAAATGCTGATATTACGGATCAGTATGTCAGCGGCGGATATGATTGGTTTGGAAAAGACACCGATCCGGTAGATTGGGATGGGCATGGAACGCATCTTGCCGGAATTGTAGGTGCAACAATTAATAACGGGATTGGAATGAGTGGTATTGCCAATGTCTCCCTGATGGCAGAGCGGGTTTATGATAAATCGTACACTGCGTATGCTTCTGACACGGCATGTGCCATTGTTCATGCAGCAGACTGTGGAGCTGATATCATTCTGTTAGGATATGGTGGGGGTAGTGATTCACGTGCAGAAGCAAAGGCAGTCAATTATGCAGCAGAGAAGGGATGTATCATCATTGCTCCGGCTGGGAATGATGACTCCAATATGCCGCATTATCCATCAGATCTTCTCCCGGTTATGTCTGTTGGATCGTACAATCGTGTAAAGGAACGGAGTAGTTTTTCAAATTATGGCATTTATCTTGAGATTATGGCACCAGGAGAAGATATCCTTTCAACACATCCCGATGATCGGTATGTATATCAGAGTGGCACCAGTCAGGCAGCGGCGATGGTAGCCGGGGTCGCTGCGCTGATATGCAGTCTTCATCCAGATGCTGATGCGGACACCATCAGAACATGCCTTGATACATCTGCATACAAAAAAGGAGGATCTGATAGGGATATCTATTATGGATATGGTTGTATTGATGCATATCAAGCCCACAGATGTCTTTTGGCCAGAACAGAGGGTACTGCAGCTGTGAATCAGACAGTTCCCGGAAATGATACTGATACAGATACCTTCATGCGTGATATAGATATTCAGTTACAAATAGGATGGAACTGCATCTCATTTCCCGCACCGCTTGTTGCGAATGAAACTCTTTATGATCTCTTCTCTTCGGTTGATACCGGGGGTCACACACTCTGGAAGTACATGGCAGAACGAGAAGGTGACGGGTGGGTGTCCCTGACAAGAGAGTATGTCATTGAGCCGTTGGAAGGGATATTTGTGTATGTTGTGCAACCGATAACTCTTACCGTCTCTTTACCTGGTGACAGTCATGTTAGACGAAATCTGTATCCAGGATGGAACACAGTCGGTATTCCGAAAACAGATTCCCTATCTGCATCAGAAGCTTTTCGAACACTTGGAGATAACTGGGTAACATTGTTAGATCTGAATGTGAGTTCCGGATATTATGATACCACGGTGGTCAATGGTGGTGAAGGACTCTTTTCAGACAGGTATCTGGTTCAACCGTATACCGGATACTGGATCTATATGCGAGAAGAAGACACCTTAACAGATTAGAAGCAATGCGTCATTCCAGTCAAGAGAACGTTAGCGGGAGCATACGGTTTGGATTCGGCGATCCGGAGGTGACCCGTCTGCCATATGGGTTGTTCCAAGCGATAATACCCCTTCTTTCTGACCGTTGTCAATTTAATTTCTTCCCGTTTTTTTGGAGTGGAATTTACCGGAGAGGGATTGATACACGTTATCATTATCAGACCTCTTTATCTGGCAGTGTTCACTGGAATTTTGCCGGGATCGCATATTGTGCAATCAAAACTGGTTACTTTTCTTCCAGAACTGTCGGAGTTCGGATATGCCAGAAAAACTATTTTCTATACTCGCAGATACATGAACAGAACCATCTATCCACTGATAAAACGATTTTCCTGGAAATATGTATCTGGATTAATAATTTCTCTTGTACCACCTGCCCTTGTTATATTCATAGGCGAACAATCTGTGGTACTGATTTTTTTTACCTGAACTTTTTTAGCCTCTGATGATGAATTCTTCGGGATGAAACTTACCTATTGTGGTCACTCCTGTTTTCTTCTGGAAGGTTCAAAAAGGGTTCTCATTGATCCCTATCTTTTAGATAGCATAAAAGATATCAATCCTGATATTGTAGCAGTAACTCATGGCCATGAGGATCATATGGGTGCAGTAAAAGCAATTGGTGCAAAAACCGTTGCCATGAATGAGATTGCAAAATACCTGGCCCTCGATGGAATAGAGGTGGAACCGATGAATATTGGTGGTACCATCCTGGTTGACGGGGTAACCTTTATCATGACACCGGCACTCCATTCTTCCTGGATACAAGAGGCTGGCATCGGGATATATGGAGGAGTAGCTGCCGGCTATGTCATAGAGATGGATGGTGTTTCTGTTTATCATGCAGGAGATACCGGACTATTTAGCGATATGAAACTTGTGGGAGAACTGTACCATCCTGATGTGGCTCTCATACCGGTTGGAGGAAGGTTTACTATGGGGCCACGGGAAGCAATGATAGCAGCACAGTTTATTGGTTCTCCCTTGGTAATTCCCATGCATTATAATACGTTTCCGGCAATCGAGCAGGATCTTGCGGCTTTCACGCAAGCCATTGAGAGAACAACTGATATGCGTGTTATGGTGCTACTCACAGGAGAATCCACAGATATTTCTCCATCTGGATAAACAATATTGTTATTGCGGGATCAACACAACAATAATTTATTGTACCCTGACAACATCTTTGCATTATGTATAAACACCGTATCCGCTTACTATTCTCTCTCCTGGTATTCACGTTCCTCCTGTTATGCATCGCAAATTCGGCAACTGGTTCACTGATGTATGCAGGTAAGGATCTTGCAGGACAGAACTTTAGAAATCAGGATCTTGTCGGTACATCATTTTCCGGATCTGACTGCTCAGGGGTGACGTTTCAGGGATCAAATCTCACCAGGGCGAGTTTTTTAGATACGACACTCAAGGGTGCCAACCTGCAGAACTGTACACTTAAGAATACAATCTTTTTGGGAGCTGATCTGACCTCTGCTAATATGGCAAATTCACTCCTTGATAATGCATTATTAATGAATATGATAGGAAAAGGAATGAATTTTCAGCATGTTCATGGAGCTTCCCTTAATCTTGCAGGTTCCTCACTAGAGATGGCAAATGCGGCGGGAGCATATCTAAATCATGCATTAATGACAGGAACAAATCTCCGAATGGTAAATCTGCGTGATGCAGACCTTTCAAACGCTATGATGCTTGGTGCAGATCTATATGGAGCAAATCTGCAGAATGCAGATCTTTCAAATGCCACACTTTCTCAGGCGGATCTCTCCCGGGCTAATTTACGCGATGCAGATCTTACCGGAACTGCAATGAGTGGAGTCATTCTTGATTATGCAACATGGACTGATGGATGTATCTGTAAACCTGGTTCAGTTGGAACCTGCCAGTGTTGGTAACATTTCCTTTTTTTTAATCACTTTGTTACAGACTAAAGGGACATATATCCTGATGGAATACGTATACCGATACCAGATAGTACCATATATCGGGTGAATCCCTAAACAAAATCAAAAGGGGAGATTCGGTTTTCTTTGTAATGCCAATTTTTTCAGTTGTCCCGGTTTTAAGTATATTGGAATTCCTGGATTTTACCGGTGACAGCTGCTACAGCCTGTTCAATATCAAGTATTTTATCTGCTATCATATCAGTTGCATGTGAACTCTCACGACTTGCTGCAGCGGTTCTGTCTGATTCAGCTGTGGTCTCCTCAACATAATGCTTTACTTCAGAGACACTGGCAGTAATCTCTTCCACTCCTGCTGCCTGTTCCTCACTTGCGACTGCAATCTCTTCCATAATCGTTGATATCTCATTAACGGAATGGATAACTTCTGAAAATACTAAAATTGATTCCGTAACTGCAGAACCACCTTTCTCTACTTCTATAAGAGCTTCTTTCATGACTGTGCCTGCCCGTTCCGAAGTGCTCTGCAGGGATCTGATAAGATCGGTTATCTCTTCTGCTGAAGCTTTTGATTCCTGTGCCAGCGATTTCACTTCTGTTGCAACTACCGCAAACCACGTCCTGCATCACCGGCACGGGCAGCCTCTATTGCTGCATTGAGTGCAAGAAGATTTGTCTGGTTTGATATTTCGGTTATTAAAAGGACTATCTTATCAATTTTCGCCATCTGATTTTTTATTTCCTGGATCATGGCATCCACTTCACCAGTTGATAGGGTTATGCCCTCTATCCCGGCCTCTGCGGTTCGTGTCAGATCTTCCCCCTTTTTACAGAGATGATTTGTTTCAGAGGTGAAAATGGCTGCTTTCTCAACTTTTTGAGCAACCCCATCCACCGCGACGGATAGATCTTCCATTGCTGAGAGAATTTGTTGTATTCCCAGCTGGCATCGTTCAGTATTGTGTTTCACCTCATCTGCACTGGCAGCCACCTGACTTGCCCCTTCTGACACATGAATAATCGTTTCACTGGTATCCTGGGTGGTTTTTTCTAATATCATTGTCTGTTCACTGATGAGGTGAAGAGCAGATCCCATGGATTTTCCCATTTGCAATAAAGATTGCTGGATTTTCGTAAAACTGGAACCTGTAGCCGTGATATTACCTGGTTGATACGTAAAATCACCCTGTTCATATGCATCACAGGCTTTTACCAGTTCCTCCAGAGAAGAGTCTATACAAACTCCAATATTGTCGAGGGCATCACGGACCTGTAAAAAACTTCCTTTCACTCCAATCTCTTCTGAAAAGCGGGTGTTGAAGTTGCCTGATGCATATTTATCAGAGACCCTCACAATTTCCCCTAGAGGTGCTGCAATATAATCCAGCATGCTGTTTATCTCGGTTGCGATATCTGCATAATCACCTTCATAATACTTGCAATTGATACGGTCTGAAAAAATCCCATGACGAGCTTTTTCTGCTACTATCAGAATGTCTCTTGCAGTCTCCTTCTCTTTTGTGCAGTCAATAAAAAATTCGATTACTTCTGTAACTGTACCATGTTCGTCTATGATGGGAGTATAACTCCCAGTCAGATATCGTCTCCCAACTGGAAAGGACACCACAAATTCTGTTGTAACCCGTTCTTTTCTCTCAATCGCATCAGTAGGTCCTGCCCCTTTTCTCTCAATAACATCAAATATCGTAATCTGCCTGCCGATGATATCCTCACGATTGTAACCAGACATCAGCAAAAAAGCTTCATTTACCTGAGTTATCTTCAATTCGCGATTAAAAATGCAGATTCCTCCGGGATTCTTCTCAATAATGATATTTGCACGTTCTTTATCGAGCATTTCAGATGTTTTGTCAATAAAAACCGCATTGATTTCAGTAATGTCTCCTTCGGGCTCAAGTATCGGGAGATATTGGTACTGCATATATCGCCTGCCAGAAGGAAATTCAACGATGATATCCCCAAAAACAACCTGTTTCTTCTCAATTAACTCAAGAAAAGAGCCCCCTTGTCGATGAAGGACGTGAAAAGAACGTGTATTCATCGTTTTGAGGGTTTCAGTAGTGTACCCGCTCAATTGAATAAATGCCCGATTTGCCTTTTTAATGTTCAGATCGGGATCGAGAGAAATGATTGCTGCGGGATTATATTCAATAATATAATCTGCCTTATCTGGTATCTGGTATTGTGGTTGTGTCATCACAAAGGCTCCTTAAGGTATGAGAATCTGCATCTGATGTAGATGGTATAGATGAATATGAGATAGTCTTTTATTTGACTTCTCTTATGATACTATTGCATCTGCAATTCATAGCACTTTTGATTCTTGATCTTTCCTTTATAGTGAGTTATGATTGCTAATAGACAGTGTAAGGAAAGTGTTGTAAAATTGTAAGGCCCTGTTTCTACTTGGAAAAAAGGAGAAAAGAACCATGGAACTATTTGATCTAGTTCGTGATTATATTACCGATCAGGAAGAGGCAATG
>Ga0265594_1001162_pt1 | contig 20762 bp, 22 predicted proteins | sample saktaG_11_FD_190147 | JGI IMG/M metagenome (GOLD analysis project Ga0265594, IMG submission 190147) | Saline water microbial communities from Sakinaw Lake, British Columbia, Canada - sak_2011_5_24_80m | ecosystem: Environmental > Aquatic > Non-marine Saline and Alkaline > Saline ... | reverse complement strand
TTTTTTTTCGTGTATTTATGCCCACAAAAAATGCAAACTTTTTATTCATAATACTTGACTTTTATTAAATACTACAATAATAAGCCTTTTAGAAAATTTAAGCATTAAAAATGTCCTTTAAACCTAAAAAACAGACAATTTATTAAACTTAATTTTCATAGATTTAATTAAATTTTTCCTTGCCAGTTTGGGTTGATAATTATTCCAGAGATATTTTTTTGCGAGATGATGATAATTAAGTAATTTTTTTGCCTTTTTCAATTCCTGCAAGAGAGTGTTTTATATCACCAAGACGTTATTGTTAAAAAATAGGTTCAATATTTTTGCCGAGAATTTTGTTTATTTTTTCTACTAATTGAATAAGAGTAAATTTTTTTTAACAGGCAATATATTTTTAATATATCCTCTTATACCTTTGCCTTTAATTCTGAAATAATCTAATTCTATACCATTTTTTTTAAGGGATTCTCCTTGACTTTTTACAAAAGGTGCTATTTCAAATTCTTTGGAATTACCACTGCAAACAAATAATATTTTCATTTTACGAAAAATCTAATTATTTTTTAAGCCATCATTAAAATCAAAAAAAACGGATATAATTATGAATTAAATATTATTAATGAATTTATTAATCTTATCAGAAACAATATGATAATCCAGATTCTTTTTCATCCAGCAAAATCCATTTTCTCCTATTTTAGTTGCTTGATTTTTGTTTTTTAATAAATACTCAAACCCTTTAGAGATATTAACAGGATCTTCAGGGTTTACGAGAATAGCTTGTTCATTATTATTAAAATATTTTGGTATGTCTCCTACTTTCGTAATTACAACGGGTTTTTTGCAAGCAAAATATTCTCCTAATTTTGTGGGGAATCCTGCTTCGGCAAATATACCTTTTGGACGTGTAAGGGCAAGAATATCGCATGAGTGCAATAGAAAAGGTATCTTTGCAGATGGAACAAGACCTGTAAATGTTATATTATTTATAACATTTAATTTTAAGGCATATTTTTTTAATTTTGGGATAATTGTTTTCCCATTTGTAATATCACCAATTATTAACAAATGTGTATTTGGATATTTTTTTAAAAGAATTTGAAAACTATTTAGCAAATCAATAACTCCGTCTTTTTTTGTTGGAGTACCAACATAACCAATAGTCCTTTGATCTTCCTTAAACGGGAGAATTTTGCTTGGCATCTCAAAATTTTTACTGTCAATAAAATTTGGTTGAATAATAATTGATTTTTTATATCTAACTTTGTTGATTAAAAAGTTTTCTAAAAAAGTTGATAGCACAATTAATCCGTCAACGTGTTTTGATAAAAATCTTATTCCTAAATAAAAATCATACCATTTAATTAGTTTTAAAGAAAAAATATTTTTTTTTGGTTTTTCATAAAATTCAGGTATAATACATATTGTCTTTATTTTAAATATTTTGCCTGTAAACAAAAAAAATAAATCCGAAGATAATGTAGTATTGTATTTAATAATTACATCTGCTTTGTTTTTTCTCTTTTGTTTTAATATATAAAAATAGAGATTAATTGGTCCTATAACATTGTCAATTAATTTGCCAACATAATTTTTGGGGTGATTTGTATAGCAAAAATGTCTATATACAACAGAATCAATTTTAGCTTTTTTCTGATGATTTTTTTCTACATTATTACCATAATAAATTCCTTTTGGCAATAAAACTTCTATATCATTTCCTTTTTCAGACAATCCAAGCGAAAAGTTTCGCAGTAAATTAGCAGAAGCACCACCATAAGGAAAATTACCATAAGTGATTAATTTAATATGTTTTTTATTTTTTTTCATGAATTTTTCTCCACTCATTACTCAATTTTTTTGCTGTACACACAATTCTTTCTGCAGTTTTTCCATCCCCATAAGGATTTATTGCTCTTGCCATTTTCTTATATTCATTTTCATAATACAAAAGTTTTTCTGTTTCTTTTACAATTTTTTCACTATTTGTTCCAACTAATTTGGCAGTTCTTTCTTTTATTCCTTCTGATCTTTCTGTTGTATCTCTCATTACTAAAACAGGTTTACCCAAAGACGGTGCTTCTTCTTGAATTCCCCCTGAATCTGTTAGAATTAAATAACTTTTATTCATTAGAAAAACAAACGGTTCATATTCCAGCGGTTTAACGAGATAAATATTTTTTGTATTTCCCAAAATTGAATAAACAGGTTTCTGAACATTGGGATTAAAATGAACTGGGTATATTATCTGTATATCCTGATTATTTTCTACCAATTGCTTTAAAGCACTACAAATATTTTTAAAACCTTCTCCAAAACTCTCTCTTCTGTGTCCAGTTACTAAAATTGTTTTTATAGAATTTGAAAATAAAATATTGTATTTGGATAAGAAAAACTTTTTCCATTTTTCATTAATAGATGTTTCTTTTTGATTCTTAATCACCCATTTTAATGCATCAATTACTGTGTTGCCTGTTACAAAAATAGATGCTTCAGAAATACCTTCCTTTATTAAATTATTTTTTGCTTTTTCTGTTGGAGCAAAATGAATATCAGCCAAATGGCTTGTAAGCCGACGATTTATTTCTTCTGGGAAAGGACTATATTTCTTTTGTGTTCGTAATCCTGCTTCAATATGTCCAATAGGAATTTTTTTGTAATATGCGGCTAAAGCACTTATAAAAGTAGTAGTAGTATCTCCCTGAACAAATATTAAATCAGGTTTTTCTTTCTCTATAATATCTGTTATTCCAAGAAGCACTTTTGAAGTTAAATCAGGTAATGTTTGATTATTTGTCATTAAATTCAAATCATATTGAGGTTTAATTTTAAACAAATTCAGAACATGATCTAACATTTCTCTATGTTGTGCTGTTACACAAACTTTTGTTTCAAAACAATTATTTTTTTTTAGTTCTTTAATTATCGGTGCCATTTTGATGGCTTCCGGTCTTGTTCCAAAGATAATTAGGACTTTAGTTTTTGTATTTCTCATATTAAAATTCTGTACTTTTTTTTATATTTTCTCTATTATCAACAAACCATTTATAAACTGCTTCAACTCCTGATTTAAAGCTTGTTTTAGGTTCATAATCCAATATTCTTTTAGCTTTATCAATAGAGGAAAGAAGCCTTTTTTTAACATCCCAGTTTCTGGATTTGACATATTTAATACCATTTTTATTATTTGTTAATTCATTTACAATATTAGCCATATCAATAATTTTTGTTTCGTATCCAGAGCCAAGATTGATTGCTTCGCCAATTGCTTCATTTTTTATTCCCATGGCGAGAAGACCATTTACAATATCTCCAACATAAGTCCAGTCACGAGTTTCTGAACCATTACCTGTAATAGGTAAAGATTTACCTTGCATAGCCCAGCAAATAAAATTAGGAATCACATTTCTATATTTTCCAGGGACTTCACCTGGTCCAAATACATTAAAGAAACGGGCATTCACTATTGGTAAATTATATAAATTATGGAAATAGTTGGTATATAATTCGCCTAACAATTTGGTCAATTGATAAGGTGTATGCAATTTTATTGATATATCCTCTTCTTTAAAAGGCATTTTAGATTCTAAACCGTAAACTCCACATCCTGAGGATGCAAATACAAATCTTTTGATTTCTGTAAGTTGTGCATATTCAAGCATTTTTAAAATTCCCATACCATTTACCATTAAATCTGTCTCCGGATTATCTACAGAGTTTTGGTTTGCAAAGTGTGCTGCAAGATGAAATATATATTCAGGTTTTCTTTTAAATACTCTTTTTAACATCTCATCATCTAAAATATCACCCTCAACAAATATAATATTATCTGCTTGAGGAATATTCCACTTATATGAAGATGATAAATTATCCAGAATAATTACTTCTTTTGCTCCAATTTTACTTAATTCTTTAACAAGATTACTTCCTATACATCCTGCACCTCCAGTGATTAAGATTACTTTATTTTCATATTCTTTTTTTAACTCATTCATTTTATAATACTCCTTTATTTTTTAAATTATTATATATATTTTTATTTTATTCTATAAAACCATTTCATCCATTCAACTGTTCTTCTTATTCCTTCTTCAGGAGGAACTTGTGGATTATGTTTTAAATCTCTAATTGATTTTGAGAAATCAATTTTTTTTACCGTTGTAGTAAAAGGTTCTGCTTCCTTATAAGTTACAATAGATTCGTATGCTCCAGCAGCTTTTAAAACCAAATCAGAATAATCTTTTATATCCATTTCCCATTGGGGTTTTCCTCCCACATTATAAACTTCTCCTGGTATAAAGTTATCAATAATATTTGCAAATGTTCTGCAAGTATCTTCAACATAATCAATTATTCTTTTATGACCTTTATAAACAGTATATGGTTTATTATGCAAACAATGGTAAATAAACTTGGGAATAAATCCACGATATGGTGTATATTCCTCATGAGGTCCATAGCAGTTAACAGGACGAACTCTTACAGTTTCTGTACCAAACATTTTTGCCGAATTCATACACATAAGCTCACCTGCCCACTTTGAAATAGCATAATCATTCATCTGATAAGTATCTTTAATTTTATTTTCCTCCATAACCGCTTCAGTCATTTTTCCTTCGTAGTCTCCATATACTTCTGCAGATGAAAAGAAAATCATACGAAACTTATATTTCTCCTGAAGCCTTATCATATGTTTAACTCCCATAGCATTTGTTTGCCATAGATTCTCGTAATAAGCTTCTCCATTCCATCTGCCATATTCAGCCGCAAGATGATAGACATAATCAAATGGACCATATTCTTCAAATACTCTTTCAAGTTGCCTATAATTTCTTACATCACATCTTATATAATCCTCTCTTTCTGTATTATAAAGATCACATGCAATTACTTTATATCCTCTTGAACGTAGCTCATTACATAAATTTGTGCCGATAAAACCAGCACCACCGGTTATTAATATTTTCATTTTGTTTCCCTCTTTTTAGTTCATATATTTATTTTATTATTATTTTTCAATCTCTATTAAATTGTTGTTATTTTCTTTAATCTCCAAATTTATAAACAGGCATAGAATCAGATTGCTGAATGATTCAGTTTCACCAATGATTAATAGGATTTTATTTTTGAACATAATAAACTCTATATTAATACTATTATTAATTATTAAAATATTTTTTATAAATAAAGGATTTTATAAAGTGCAAAATATTTAAGGGATTCGTTATGTAGTATAGGATAGGATTAGATATTTTTAATTTACCTCTTCTGATCAATTTCCTTAATATTATTATTTTGTTTTGGATTAATTCATTATAACGAAATTCAGTATATTCATTGTAAAATTGTAATATTTTTATTTGTTCTTGATTAATAATAAATGCTTTCCCCTTATAAACATTTGAAAGTGAACATGGATTCAAGCTTTTTCTATACACACTCATAACTTCATCTAAATAACCAATCTTACCTTTTAAAGATAATAATAAATGTAAAGTCCAATCACCATTATATACTTTATTAAACCATGACGGTAATTCTAACATATTCTTTCTTATTACCATACTTGCAGAAGGTATAAACCATTTTTTAATTACATCTTCAACTATTGAAACTTTTTTCTGATATTTTGAACAAAAATATCTAGGAGGATGAGATTTATCGTCATATAGAATTAAAGTGTTATGAAAACATAAAGAATAATCAGGATTTTCCTCCAAAAAGTCCACCTGTTTTTGCAATTTTAATGGGTCTGTCCAGTAGTCGTCGCCTTCGCAAATAGCAATATATTTACCTTTGCAGGCGTTTAAAGTCCTTATTGAATTATTAATTGCTCCAACATTTTTTTTAGATGTAATAACTCTAATTATATCAGGATATTTTTTTGCATATTCAAGAACAATTTCCTTTGTTCCATCTGTACTACAATCTTCGCCAATTACTATTTTAAATGAGAAAGTTGTTTTTTGCATTAAAAAGCTCTCAATGGCCCCCACAATATAATTTCTATGGTTGTATGTTATACAATATATACTTAATAATGGTTCATTCATCGTTCTTTATTAAAAAATTATTTTTTTCATTAAATCACCTTCTATTAATGGTGAAATATATTTTTAATACATACAGAAACTAAGTTATCTACCATCAAAGATAAACCCTCATTTCTTCTGGCTTACCTGTCTTTTTAAAGCCTATCTTTTGATACGCTTTCACTGCTGCAATATTTTCCGATTTAACAAACAAATAAACCTCATTTAAATTCAGCTTATACTTTGCAATTCCTAGTATTTGCTTAGTCGCCTCTGTTGCGATACCCTTTCCCCAGTATTTTTTTTCTCCAATAAAAATATGGAACTCAGCAACTCCATCTTTAATATTTGTTAATTGGACATTCCCTAAATATTTATCGTTTCTTTTTAAGCAAATAGCAAATCTTTTACTATTTTCTTCTTTCATAACTTTTCTTATCCAATCAAGTTCAATATCGTCTGTGATTTTTCTATCTGGCTTTGATCCGGTAAATTTCCATATATCAGGATCGTTTCTCCATTTATAAGAAGTAAGAGCATCTTCTCTTTTTAGTGGCCTAATATATATTTCCATATTAAGCCGATAATAAATTAATTATTCTTTGCATATCTTCGATTTGATATCTTTGGCCAATTGGCAAAGGTAAAAGATATTTTGCTAATTTATGTTCAAACGTATTTTCTTTTGCCCAATCAAAAACATTAGGCCAATAAGTAGCTACATATACTTTATTTTTTATTAACAGTTCTCTGAGTCCGTATTTTTTGTATAAAAAGGGATACACCATTGAACCATTTAAACTATTAACATCAATTTCCAATTCATTGAATTTTTTCAAAACTGAATGTAAATAAAGAAAATTCGTCTCTCTTATTGATTTTATTTTATCATAATCAATGGATTTTAAAATTGCTTGTGTTAAATTCGACATTTTCCTTATTGGATTATCAATTAAATCATCATCATTTTTTTTAAAATCTTTATAGGCAAAAGAAGCGGATACATCAAGTCGTTTTAAAAGATGTGTCATTCTTGTATAAGATATATCTGTTTCAAAATTTTCTATTAACTTTTTGTCAATAGATAAATAAGCCCCGTCTGCAACACCAAAGAATTTTCTTGCTGAATAAAATGTGTCTATTCCCTTAATCGGTTTATCATAAAAAGCCTGACTGTTATCTACAATAATATTTTTATACTTTTTACATATATTTATAATTTCATTATTTTTTATTCCAAAATAATTATTTATAAGTATTGCTTCATTTTCATTTAATTGCTTATCAAAAACAGGCTTTAATTCTTTATCAATATGATAAAATTCATATTCTATTTTTAGCTTTTTGAAGGGTTCTAATATTACTTCACAAGTATAATATGGTATATATACTTTTTTGTAATTTCTAACTTCAAGTATATATTCAAGACAATTTCTTCCTGTATTAAGTTTTATTAGATTAGGATAATATTCCTTCCCTTCTTTCAGTTCAAGATAAAAATACCCACCGATTTCTTTCATTATATTAATTCGTAATTATCAAGCATTTCATTAATTTTTTCAGGATTATTAAACATCACAACATCAATAATAGAAAGATTTGGAATAAAATTATTATTAAACTGTTTGTAGTTTATTTTACCATTTTTAAAAAAAAATAAATTTATTCCTTTACTGTTAAAATAATTTTTATTATATAATTCAATGCCTCCTATGGGATTAATGTAAGTATCAGTATAATTTGATTTACATATCTCAATTAATCTGTCAGCTTTTTCAATACCTTTTGTATGTCCATACAATTTTGAGCTAAGTTCAAATTTTGTTTTAATTTTTAAGTATAATGATATCTTTTGAACCGAAAGAGTAGCTATTTCTGAAATTAAACAATTTTCATGAATTGAATTAAATATTTCTTCAACTAAAGGAAATGCATTATTAAAGTATTTAGCTTTTGAATAGTTCTGTTTAATTGTTTTTAAAATTTTATTTTTATTATTCCCTACTTTAATTTCATTTATTAATTTATTGGGACTTGGCTTTGACAAATTGAGTGTAAAATAATTTTTTTCATTATTAATTAAAATGTTATTTCTGTTAATCCAACCTCCCTTGATGTAATTTACATCATCGTAAAAAATAAATTTATCAACAGCATTGATTAATTGAAAATACCCAATATATGGTAAAAAATATGGTTGCATTATTGCCAATTTCATTTATTAATCTTTTAATTTTATAATAATATCGGAAATCATTTTAACATTTTCTAAATCCAATTCAGTATAAATCGGCAAACAAATTACTTTTTCAGCAATTTTATTTGCAACAGGTAAATTTTCAGGTTTAGCAGAATCTAAACCTTTATAAGTAGAAAAATTACTAATAAGCGGGTAAAAATATCGTCTGCCATAAATATTATGTTCCTTTAATTTTTTGTATAGATCATCACGGCTTAAGCCATATTTTTTTTGGTCAACAAAAATAGGAAAATAAGCGTAATTATGTTTTACTCCTTTAATATCTTTTAAAAAACTTATTCCTTCCACATCTTTTAATAGTTTACGGTAAGTATCAGCAATAATTTTCCGTTTGGCAATTTGTTCATCAAAAGTTTTTAATTGTAATAAGCCATAAGCTGCCTGTAATTCATTCATTTTAGCATTTATGCCGGGTGCAACAACAGTTACTTCATCTGCAAACCCAAAATTTTTTAAATAATCAATTTGTTTTTTGGTCTTTTGATCATGGCAAACAATTGCTCCACCTTCAATGGTATTAAAGGTCTTGGTAGCATGAAAGCTAAGAACAGAAAGGTCTCCATAATCTAAAATTGACTTACCGTTCTTCTCAACTCCAAAGGCATGTGCTGCATCATAAATAACTTTAAGTCCATATTTATCTGCAATTTTTTGTATTTTTTCATTATCACAAGGATTGCCATAAACATGAACAGGAACAATAGCTGTTGTTTTAGTTGTAATAGCTGCCTCAATTTTTTTAGGGTCTAAATTACAATGTTCTTGCTCAATATCAACAAATACCGGTTTAATACCGTTCCACCATAAAGCATGAGTTGTAGCAACAAAAGAATAAGGAGTAGTAATAACTTCGCCGGTTATTCTTAATTGCTGCAATGCAGTTATAAGTGCTAATGTTCCGTTTGCAAAAATAGAAATATATTTCACACCTAGAAATTCGGCTAATTGTTTTTCAAATTGTTGGTGGTATTTTCCATTGTTAGTTAACCATTTACTCGCCCAGATATCTTTCAGTAATGGTATAAATTCTTCAAGAGGAGGAAGAGATGGCTGGGTTACAAGTATTTTTTTCATATTACCTTTTGTTTTTTGTTCAATAATTTTTGACGATTGAAAAAGGAAAAAACCCAAAAATAGATAAATGCATATAATAACATAGTATTAGAAAACCAAAAAAAATTGTCCCAAAATTGCTGGGCAAATACAATAACCATCAAGGAAAATAAAATTGCGCCTTCTTTAAGTACATATTTATCTTTTGTTTTTATACAAATTTTATAAAGTTTTACAATAGGGTAAATAAGTATTGTTAAGAGATAAACTACTCCGATTATACCAAATTTTTTATAAATATTAAACCAAATAACATGTCCAGCAATATTAGTACGGCTGTGTTTTGTATCATATAAATTAAGCAAGCCTTTTCCTAAAAAAGGATAGGTTGAAATATCCGCTAAAACGTCAGGTATTCCATTTGCATCTCTACCACTTGCCATTAATACATCACCTTGATCAAGGTATTCAATACCTGGCGTAAATCTCTGAAATAAAGTTGTTTGAGACAAATATCTATTAAAACTAATAACAAAACCTATTATTATTATTATTATCATTGATATATATTTTATAGACAATTTTCTTTTCAATACATAAATTAATATAATAAGAATAAAAAAGATTCCTGTAAAAACAATAGTTTGGCGTGCCGCTGTTAATATAGAAAAAACAACTGCAGACAATATGGCTGCAATTGACAAGAATTTGTGATTTTTATAATACAGGGATGAAAATGAAATTATTAAAACAACATATACACCCATGCCAAAACCAGCCCATAATCCGTTATTTCTAACCTCTTCCGTATCAAATATTCCCTGTGTTCTAAAAAGACCCATTAGAATATTCTCCATTCCTAATAATTTAAGCATTTGGGAGAAGACATTAATAAAAATTGTGATCATAAATATTTTAGCCATTTTTGAACGGAGTAGGTCATCATATTGAAAATTGACCAAAATCTTTAGAAAAATAATGACCAAAATAATATTGATAGAATTATTAATTATTTGCTGAAAAGGTGTTTGAATCAGCATCCTCAATAAAGTTTCTCGTTCATCTTGATGATAGATTAATCCTAAAAAAACACCCTCTAATAAAAAAAAATATAAATATGTAACTTTGGGTGATAATTTTTTCCAGTTATTTTTATATTTTTTTGAATTCATATTTTTTAATCTTATTAAAACCCAAAAGAAAAAAATTATTATACCGCTCATATCTATACGTATTCCTGTTTGAATGAAACGATTCTCAAATGGGCTACCAAAAAATGCAAGCATAAAAATTATTATCAAGACAGCTTTTTTCTCCTTGTTTTCCATCACTAAAAACAAAACAATTATTAAAAGAAATGTTGAAATTAGTATTGATTTCATAAGTTATTTATTTCATTAAAACTTAATACTATAATTTTATCCAATTATTAGGAACTAAATTACCATTCTCATAGCTTATTTGAGTTTCTTTATTATTATACCATTTTTGTGGTGCAATTACAATTTTATCAGGATTATTATTAAGCCAACCAGACCACCAGCTAAAAGTGCTATTAGCAATAATATTATGTTTGCATGCAGCCATTAATATTAATTCCATATAATCTGTTGATTCATTATTAATATCAACAAAAACTGTTTTCTGTTCTAACTTTAAGTTTTCTTTTGCCCAATTTAAGTCATCAGAAAAAATAAAATATGTTGATTGTGGGTAGTGTCTTTCTATATAATCTACAGATTTATGATAAAAATTTAAGGGTATTTCAGCAAAATAATTATTATTCACATAGTCGCCTCTTCTTATATGAATGCTTACAGAGTTTGATTTCTTTATTTGAGATAAAACTTGCTTATTATCTAAATTTAAAGTTTTTTTTAAGGTAAACGCTTTTCTTATTACATCTTCAATTTCAATAAAATATTTTTGATTACCAAAATAGCCCGATATATACAAATCATCGTAATATTTTAATGTTTCTATATCACAACTATCAATTCGTTCATTATCAAAATGGTATTTTGAGTTAACATAAGGTGAACCACCTAACTTACGATAAATTCTTCTTAATATAACCGGTTTTCTGACTTTTCTCTTTATTCTATATATTTCATCATCACTTGCAATTTTAATATTTGTATTAAATTTATCCAAGCGATAAACATCTTTTCGGTGATATCTATCAAAAAAGCTAATATCAAATTGTAAATCCTGTTTCAACCTTAATGAAAGAAAACGTGCATGTGCATATTCAAACAATTGATTGCCTAATCCTCCTAATATTTCTGTTATTATCATATATATTTATTTAATCCATATACCATCTGCTCTATAATTAATAATTTTTTTATATTGAATTGTAAAAATAAACGCACTAAAAATCGCAAAGATAATTCCCGGAATAACTAAACTTGATAATCCGAAATTTAATTTATAAAATAAATAGCTCAATGGAAAAAATAACAAGGCTTGAATGAATAAGACACATAGTTGCAACCTAATTATCCCAATTCCATTTAAAAATAAAGTAAAGGTTAAAGACCATGTACTTATTATACTAGATATCCCGAGTGTAATAATCAATGCTACAGGAATAATAATTTCGTCCCCTACCCATAATCTAAAGAATAGTTTGTAACCAAATATAAGCAAAAGTGTTCCAAACGAAGCAATTAACCAAATAAGATTAATTTTTTTAATCGTTGACTTTATCCATCCAAATTCCTTTTTAGTATATGCTTCTGTGAAGGCAGAAAGAAATGGTGTTAAAACCATAATATATAACATTGAAATTATTGTCATATATCTTAATGCAAGATTATAAATAGTAACCTCACCGGGACCGAAAAACTGAACAACTAAAATAACTGATGTCTGATTTACAATTAAATATAAAATTTGACCTACAAAAAACATAAATCCAAGATTCATTAAAGGCATAGCTTTTTTTATGTTAATATAACTAATTCTTGGGCGAAATTCTTTTAATGAACCGGAAAACAAAACAATACTTGCTATCAAAAAAACAATTGCGGTTTTACTACCATAAACTAAGCATAAATTAAATAGAGAGCTATCCGTTGTTTTTACAAGTATAAAGATTGCAAGAAGTCCAAGAATTTGTGCCAAAACCCCAAGTATATCATTAATAGCATATCTTTGCATAGCTTGCAAAATTGAAGAAAGCACCTTCATCACAAAGCCTATACAAAAAAAGAAAAAAACAGTAACTACAATATTAAATAATTCATTATTGGGTACTACGTCTGTGTTTAAAGCTGTATTCCACGAAATGAAATATGCAGCGATAAAAAAACCGATAAACATAAGTGATGCAATGACAGCAATGAGTGCAAATGTAGAACTTATATATATTTTGGCTGTTTCTTTATCATTTTTTGCTAATGCTTCTGCCAGTTTATTCCTAAGACCATTACCTAAACCAATATCAAAGAATGAAAACCAGGATATTATGGAAGATATGGTCATCCAAATACCAAATTCAACTTTTCCCACATAGCCTAAGGTTAGTGGAACAATTAAGAAGCTAATCAGGATTGATAATCCTTTACAAATAAAAGAAACGCTTATATTCTTTTTTGCTCGTAAAGTTCTTTGATTTCCTTGCGTGAAAAAAGAGACTAACATACTAATGCCTGTTTTTTGCATAATAGGTCCTAAGAATAAAATTGGCGGATTTCGCTTGTGATTTTCTCTATTTCTTCGTTCGATAACTGAGCTGCTGATGGTAACCACAAACCCTTTTCTCCTACAATATTACTTATAGGATAATTACCGGGAATTTGATATGCTTCTTGTTTATTGATTGGCGGATACATTATTCTGGTTCCTATATTTTTCTCTTTTAAAAACTTTTGAAGATTCTCTCTGTCTTCGGCAAATACATCTATAAACCAAGGAGTCGTGAAGTATAAATCCTGATTAAAAAATATAATCTGTTTTATATCTTTTAAATTATTTTGGTATAACTGAAGGATTTCTTTTTTACGATCCACCCGCCATTGCAATTTTTTCATTTGCTCGATTCCAATTACAGCCTGGATGTCGGTAAATTTAAAATTCCAGCCAATAGAATCGTGAATATCATTACCTCCTCCTGAACGCCCAAAATCTTTTAATCTTTTCAATTTATAGGCCATATTATCATCATCGGTAATTAAAGCACCACCTTGTCCGGTGGATATTACTTTTGGTGCTGAAAAGGAGAATGAACCAATAAGCCCTTCGCGACCTATATGTTTCCCATTAGGATAAAAAGAACCCAAGGATTGAGCACTGTCTTCCAATAAAATAAGCTTATGTTCTTTGGCAAGTTTAACAAAGGATTCAATACCTGATTTTGGATAGCGCCCATTGGCTGAAACAAAAAGTATTGCTTTTGTCTTGGGTGTAATTGCCCGTCTCACCAATTCAATATCCATACACAAGGTTTCCGCTTCCACATCAACAAAAACAGGTATTGCGCCAAACATCTTAATTGAATTTGGGGTCGCAATCATCGTGAAGTTTGGAACAATGACTTCATCACCTGCTTTAATTCCAGCAGCCAAGGCAGCTAAGGTTAAGCTTATAGTTCCATTGTTAACAACAATACAATGCTTAGCTCCTGTATAATCAGCAATCATTTGTTCAAATTCTTGTGTTTTCTTGAATTCGGTTATCCAACCACCTTGACATAGATATTCGTTCATTGCTCGGCGTTCTTCTTCACCAAAACACGGCTCCATTTGAGGTATATTTCTTCCATGCATATTTTTAAAATATTATCTTAAACAATTTCTTTATAATTCGGTTTATTGCGATTTTAAAATAATTTCTCTTTTTTGTTTTTTTTAACTTTATAATGTCATCATTTAGTTCTTCCCAATAAGTATAATCTCTATTAATTTTCTTGATGACTTTTGCCGGATTCCCTCCAACTAATGAATTTGGAGGTACTGACTTTGTAACGACTGATCCAGCACCAATAATTGAATTTTTGCCAATAGTCACACCTGGTAATATAACTGCGTTCATTGTTATCCATACATTATCCTCAATAACTATTGGTTTAGCCCTAACCACGTTAAAGTTTTCCAGTTCGTGCCAACTTGTTATTATCTTCACATCAGGACCAACTGTTATGTGCTCCCCAAAATGAACAGGAGCATAATCCAAAATATAAGTATTTGTGAACCAAACATTTTTACCATATAGATTTCCAAAAGCACAATAAAACCCGAAATCAAAATGAATCTTTTCAAAATTCACCAATTTTTGTTTTATTTTTTCACGAGTTAAGTGAGCAATTTTATTATATGGCCATGGGAGATTTCCATATTTATTCATCTTACGAATTAAAAGATTAAATTCGTTATTTAAAGTGGGACAATATGCTATATTCCATTGATATTTATTTTCTGGTGTCATTAATTAAGATTAATAAATTTATTGAATATTTAACAATTAAACTATTTTGAATAATTAAAATTGTGATTATTAATTTATAGGTGAATGTTTATTCTTTTTTAGTGGCAGTATTAAACTTATAAAACTCTTTCTCCAACTTCAATATCACTCTTTATTCCCTATTTTTAATAAATTAGCATGGTATCCATACATACAGTTTCCTTGCATTCAGATTCATATTAGCCAAAGATAAAGCAACAAACCAATATTCCATTTGTGAAATTAAATTATTGTTCATTATTAAATTCTTTTTCTAACTGAATTATTTCTTGTTTATTTCTTAGCCTAATAAATCTTGCCGGAACTCCAGCATATAAAGAATATTCATTTAATGATTTATTTACCAAAGAAAGTGCTCCAACACAAGCCCCTTCCTCAAAGATAACATCTGGTAAAACTACAGAGCCAGCTCCCACAATACAATGTTTTTTTAATACTATTTTTCCAATAACAGCATTTGCCTTGTATTTTAACGGTACCATTGGAGTTGCTATACCTGAAATATAATCATCAGAACCTGCAGATAAAACCACATTTGGTGCTAATGTTGAAAAGGGATACATCTCAACAAAAGCATTTTTTCCTCCAATAATTTTACAACCAGCTGAAATATGAACATTTTCGTGAATTTTTAATGCTGTCGAAATATATGTGAAATCATCTATAATCACATTGTCACATATTTCAACTAGTTCAGGATATCTTATCCGAACTGTTTTGCCAATGATAACATTTTTGCCACATGACTTTAATTTACTAATATCAAAAAAAATATTTTCCATTAAAATTTTGTTTTATCGGTTTCTACATCTACAAAAGGACCATTTTTGGCTTCAATAATTTTGGTATTATCTTCTAAAATTTCGTAACCATGTCCACCATAAGCAAAAACAGCTAAGTCCCCTTCATTCAATATAAAATCCTGCAAATAATTCTTATCTTCATCATATAAAAGAACCTTCATAGAACCTTTTTTAACATAAGTCATCTCTTGGGTTCGCATAGCTCGTCTTTCAAAGTCATTATGAATATGTGAAGCTAATTTTTTCCCTTTATTATACCACCATGAACCTACTTGTACAAACAATTCATTCGGCGTTATAAAGTTTAATCCTTCAGTCCAATCATCATCTCTATATATGATTGAAATAATTTGGTCATTATGTTTAATTGTTTCCATATCTGTGTATTATTTATCTCTTCCTGAAAGAATTGGATTATTCGTAGGCCAATTTATGCCAATTTGGGGGTCATTCCATTTAATAGAAAATTGGTCTTCAGCATCCAGATATTCACCCGGATATGCAAGTTTATAATGATATATTGCAACTTCACTATTTACATAAAAAGAATTTCCTATACCCGGAGGTAATAATACTGATATTGTGTTATTCTCGTTAATAATAAATTGTTCCCATTTAAGGTATGTAGGGGAATCTTTTCTGCAATCAACAATTACCTGGTAAATCTCACCATATACACAAGTTACAAGTTTCCAAGACTTAGTATCACCATGAATTCCTCTTAGTACATTATTGAGTGATTTAGAAAATTTATCATGTTTAAAGTAAAGGTCATTAGGTAAAAATGAATCAAAAACGTCTTTATAGAACGTAGTGTATAGCGTGCCTCTTTGATCAGTATTAACAGAAGGTCTGAAAATATAAACCCCTTCAATAACTGATGATTTACTTATTTTAAAATCTTTTATTTTTGAACTCATATTCATTTTTTTAAATTAATTCTTCTCCTCCATAATCATTATACTTAAGGTCGTATTGGACCATTATTTCCACTATTTTTTCAAAACTTATCTTTGGTTTCCATCCTAACTCCTTTAATGCTTTTCCCGGATTGCCCCATAGTAAATCTACTTCCGCGGGTCTAAAATATTTTGGATTTACTTCCACAAGAACTTCTCCAGTTTTATTATCAAATCCTTTCTCGTCAATATCTTTACCTTTCCAAACAATATTTATATTTACATATTTAAATGCTTTTTCAACAAACTCTCTGACCTTATGTGTTTTCCCAGAGGCAATTACAAAATCATTTGGTTTATCTTGTTGAAGCATTAGCCACATTGCATATACATAATCTTTCGCATATCCCCAATCCCTTTTAGCATCCAAATTTCCCAGAGTAAGTATTTTTTGTTTTCCTTTAGAAATATTTGCAACAGCTTTTGTTATTTTTTTTGTTACAAATGTTTCTCCCCTTCTTGGAGATTCATGATTAAAAAAAATACCATTACAAGCATAAAGTCCATATGATTCTCTATAATTCACTGTAATCCAATATGCATAAAGTTTTGCTGCTCCATAGGGTGATTTAGGATAAAATGGCGTTTCTTCATTTTGAGGAGCCGTATTGGGTAAACCACCAAATAATTCAGAAGTTGAAGCTTGGTAAAATCTTATTTCAGGATTAAAGGATTTAATTGCATCTAAAAGTCTAATAGTTCCAATACCATCAACTTCGGCCGTGTATTCCGGAACCTCAAATGAAACAGCTACATGAGATTGAGCTGCCAAATTATATACTTCATTTGGATTTATTTCACGAATTATCCTGCCCAAATTACTTGAATCTGCCATATCCCCATGGTGAAGAATTAATTTAGGATTATTCATTATTTTATCAATTCTCTTCGTCGTGAAAACTGATGCCCTTCTAATAATACCATGAACTTCATAGCCCTTTTCAAGGAGAAGCTCAGTAAGGTAAGAGCCGTCTTGTCCGGTTATACCTGTTATTAATGCTTTTTTCATAATTTTAATTTGGCTTTATCGTGTTTTTTTTAGGTTTGCTTCGCCTTCGGCTCGCAAAATAGAAATTGTTTATTTTTGGACTCTTCAAAATATACTAATTTGTCAACATTATATCTGGCAGTAAAAACATTTTTATATTTTTTATTTTTATACTTTGAAAGGTCATGATTTTATTACTAATATCAGTATAAATCGGCAAACAAATCACTTGTTCAGCAATTTTTTCTGTAACAGGTAAGTTTTTTTTATTCATAGTCATCTAATTACGTTAATTTTGGTTCACGGATTACACCCCAGTACGCTTCGTTACGGGGCAGGCGGATTTTTACGAATTATTTTATTTGAGTGTTCATATTTTTTAAAACTTTTTTTGTTCCTCATGTATAATTTTTTTTAATTCTTCTTCATTCGGTAAGTTTACAAGATATTTTGAAACAAAAACCTTTTGAGGTAACCCAAAAGTTGCATATTTTACTAAGTTTTCGTTATTTGATGCACACAATTTAATTCCAATTGGAGGGCTATCACCTTTATTCATTTCATTTTCTTTGTAGTAGTTGAGGTAAACATTCATTTGTCCCGAATCGGCATGAATAAACTCTCCAATTTTTAAATCAATAAGCACATGACATTTTAAAATGCGATGATAGAATATAAGATCTATACGGTAATGTTTATTGTCAAAAGTAATTCGTTTTTGACGAGCTTCAAAGCAAAATCCTCGCCCTATTTCGATTAAAAATGTTTGCAAATGACTAATAATGGCTTGTTCCAAATCATTTTCGCTGTACTCGGGTTTCTCCTCCAGTCCAAGAAATTCCAGCATTAACGGATTGCGAAATATATCTTTAGCTTCTATTTTTTTATTGCTAACATTTTTGCTTAATACAGCTTGCTTGTTTGTGCTTAAGCCAGTTCGTTCAAACAACATACTATTCATTGCCCGCTGTAGTTCTCGCACTGTCCAATTATTTTTTATTGTTTCTACTTCATAAAAATTTCGCATTAGTTGATTATCAGGAATGGAATCGTGTTTTGTCTTTAATTTTTCTATCGTAAGACCTGTTGGCAGACATCCCGGATTCCATATCTCCATCCTATGATCAAAGATCCTAATCTGAATACTTGATGCAGTTTTATAATCTCTATGTGCTAAAGCATTTGATAACGCTTCTCTTATTGCTCTTGGTGGATATAGCCATTTTTCCTGTCTTTGGAGCTTATTTTCTTCTATACAGGCCTGCTTGGGAATATGCTCAAAAATAAAGTCTTCTGCCTTTTCAAATTGATTAAAAATATTCCCTTCTATTATTTTAAAATCAAGCATGTCTTCAGTCACATCAGTACCTTTGAATCTAACAGCTTTTATCACTGTTTGTAAAAATATTTCTTGAGGGTTTTTACCAAATAATAAAGCAGCTGCATTTGTCAATCTTTTCTCTTTAAACATTATCCGAAAGGATCTCTTTGAGAGAAGTGTCCTTATTTTATTCGGTCACTATTCGGTCACTATTCGGTCACTAATACATAATATGTACTTTTACCTTTGCCTATCTTTCTAATAATCTTTTTTTGTATAAGTTCTTTTAGCTCTTTTTTAGCGTATGTATCTCCGACATTGTTTATCTGGCAATAAACTTGCCTCGTAATTTTCTTTTCTCTCCTAAGATACTCTATTGCTTCTCTTTGTCTTTCATTTATTTCTAATTTATGGAGTTTTTCTTTTTCAATTTTTTCTTCAAAGGATTTTCCAGGTCCATGCAATATAACGGCAAATCCACCTGAATAGCTTTTAAATTCTGGTTCAGGCAATTTATTTTCTCGCATTTCATCTATGATTCTATTTGTCCCACGCCCCCATTCTTCAATATACTTTATCAAAAATAATTTATCAGCAAGGAATTTATTTCGGGGAATTGATTTATGTTCTCGTTTTAGGTCTTCGGGCGTTAGTGGTGGCGGTAGTTCACCCGGATTCCATACTTCAATTCTATCATCATAAATGGAAAGGTGAATCTCTGCGTTAGAGAAATAATCCCTGTGAGCAAGGGCATTATTCAAAACCTCTTCAAGCGCCCTTAAAGGATATTCCCATTTATCGTATCTTCTATTAGCGTCAAAGAATACTCCGTGCTTGATATGCTCCGCAATAAAATTCATCGCTTTTTCTCGTATCTCAGGAATTGCACCTTCTAAGACTTTCATATCAATAAAATCTAACCCTTTGATACCTTTAAAGCGACCTGCTCTTATCTTTAACTGTGGAAAGAATTTCTGTGGGTCTTTACCAAATAAAAGGACGGCGGTATTATTAGGGCTTTCATCTTGGATAATATTTAATCTATTCAACGCCTCCTTAATAGGAGTTTCGGGGTCAATATCGTAGTTTCTTTCTTCTTTTGACTTTCTTAAAAACCACCTTAATTTTTCTTTATCTATATCTTTTATAGTTGCCTTTATACAGATCCGGGTATCGAATTGAAGTTTGTCTTTGTGTTTTTCTAAGATTAATCTTTCGTATTCGTCTTTTGACATTCTAACAGTTGATTTCCCTACTCTTTTATAAGGTCTTCCAAAAGCCAGTACCAAATGATCTGAGGATTCTTTTATCTCAATAACAATTGTGGTTTTATTATTAATTATCCTGGTGGTTATACAAGGGTAAATTTCCGGATCAGTGTTCTCTTTGATTTTATTGGTCAGATCTTCTAAAGTTTTTTTGCCGATTTCTACGCCATTCACTTCCCCGTTGTTATTTATACCTACAATGATTTCTCCTCCTCTTGTATTACTAAAGGCACTGATAGTTTCTATAATCTCTTTCCACTCACCAACAGATTTTTTGAACTCTGTAATTTCTGATTCACCCTGTGAAATTATCTTCTTAAAATCCATTATTATTCTTTTTTGATTAATTTCTCTGTCTATAAACTTATTCCTATTTCTTTAATAGCATCCAGAAATCTTAAAACACCGATTCCATCCACTTCTGCAGTATATTATTGTTTATTTTTGGACTCTTCAAAACATACTAATTTGTCAACATTATATATAGGGGACTTCTATTAATTCATTTCTTTCAAGAAACAAATATAATGAATAAGATGCGAGACATAAATATTTCTTAATAGCCATAGCTATTAAGAAATATTTTGTCGAAGTCAGATTGTTTATTAT
>Ga0265594_1001161_pt1 | contig 20766 bp, 16 predicted proteins | sample saktaG_11_FD_190147 | JGI IMG/M metagenome (GOLD analysis project Ga0265594, IMG submission 190147) | Saline water microbial communities from Sakinaw Lake, British Columbia, Canada - sak_2011_5_24_80m | ecosystem: Environmental > Aquatic > Non-marine Saline and Alkaline > Saline ... | reverse complement strand
ACAATCCCGGCAAGACAGTTGTTTTCGTGGCGGTTGGTTTTGAAACTACGGCACCGGCCACGGCTGTCGTCGTGAAAGAAGCGGCAGCCGGGGCAATCGATAATTTCTGCATTTTCAGCGGGCACAAACTGGTAGTCCCTGCGATGCGAGTACTGCTCTCGGAGAAAAATCATAATATCAACGCGTTTCTCTGCCCGGGACATGTCGGCGCGATAATCGGTTATGGAGCCTTTGCTGAGATTGTGGAAGACTTCAGCCGGCCTTGTGTGGTGGCAGGCTTTGAGCCGGTGCAGATTATCGAAGGACTCTGCGAAATCTGCCGGCAGCTTTCGGCGGGCAAAGCCGAGCTGAAATCGATATATTCGGCGGTAGTGACGGAAAAAGGTAATATTGCCGCACAGCAAATAGTTAATGAGTGCTTCGAGCCGGCGGACGGTTACTGGCGAGGGCTGGGGGAAATAAAAAAGAGTACGCTTAAATTAAAAGACGAGTATGAGCCGTTCGACGCTATCAGGCGATTTGGCATAAGCGAAGAACCGGGCGAAGAAATAAAAGGCTGTCGCTGCGGCGAAGTTTTGTGCGGATTGATAGAGCCGACGGAATGCGGATTGTTCGGCCGGGACTGCACGCCGCAAGAGCCGGTGGGACCCTGCATGGTAAGTTCCGAGGGTGCCTGTGCAGCGTGGTTTAAATATGGCCGGGAAAAAAGACATAAACGATGAAAAAAACCGGAAACGACAGAATCTTACTCGCGCACGGCGGCGGCGGACAACTAATGGACGATTTGATCCGCCAGCATATCCTGCCAGGTCTCAAAAATGATGCTCTGGACGAATTAGGTGATTCGGCAAGGCTTAACCTGGCTTCAGGCTCGCTGTGTTTTACTACGGACAGCTACGTTGTCAAGCCGTTGTTTTTTAACGGCGGAGATATCGGGAAACTCGCCGTTTGCGGGACCGTCAATGACCTTGCTGTCGCCGGTTCAAGGCCTGTTGCCCTGGCATTATCTTTGATAATCGAGGATGGTTTTGAAATGGAATTGCTGGACAAAATTCTGGCGAGTGTAGGTAAGACTGCCCGCCAGGTCGGCGTCGATATCGTTACCGGCGACACCAAGACGGTTGAATCCGGCGCCGCCGACAGGATTTTTATCAACACAGCGGGAATCGGAGTCAGGTCGGCCGGCGTGGATCTGGGCTTCGAAAAGATTACCGTCGGGGACAAAGTCATTATCAACGGCACGATCGGCGACCATGGGATGACCATTATTTCGCAGCGGAAAGAGATAAAATTTCAATCGCAGTTGAAAAGCGATTGTGCGTCTTTGGCCGGATTGATACGTGAGCTGCTGGAGAATACGGGGGGCATAAAGTTCATGCGGGACCCGACCCGCGGTGGATTGGCCGCGACGCTGAATGAAATCGCAAGAAGTACCGCTCTGAGCGTCGAAATTCGCGAAACTGATATACCGGTCAGGCCCGCGGTGCAGGCAGCGGCAGATATGCTTGGCTTCGATGTGCTGGCAATCGCAAATGAAGGCAAATTCGTCGCGATTGTCTCGCCGGAATCCGCCGACGAATGTTTGAATATCTGCAGAAATAATAAGCTGGGTAAAGAGGCAAATATCATCGGCGAGATTGTAGGGACTCTTGATGTACCCCTGGTGGAAATTGAAACGCGGATCGGCGGGAAAAGAATCGTTCAAATGCCGTACGGGCGCGAGCTGCCGAGGATATGCTGATGCACGAAACGATGGTGGCCCAGAGCCTGATGGCAATCATAGCCGAACAAGCCGAGAAAAATAATGCTAGACCCATTTCGGCTAAAATCAGTTGCGGCATGCTCAACCCTGTCAGTGACGAGATACTTCGTTTTGCCTTCGAGGCGATTGCCAAAGATACACCGTGTGAAGGTGTGAAACTTCATGTGGAGCACAAGCCGATCCGGGCGCGATGTAAGAATTGTGACCGAAGCTTCGATGTCGAATTATCAAGTCCGGAGTGTCCAAAGTGCGGCGGCGACGATTTCGAATTGCTGCCGGATGCGCCTTTGATATTGGAAGAAATAGAATTTCAAACGGAGTAACGTTATGAAAAAAGTGGACGTCGGAAAAAAAATTCTGGGTGAAAACGAAAAATATGCTCTCGAAAATTTACTTTTTTTTGCCAAGCAGAAAAAACTTTGCTTGAATATTATTTCGTCTCCCGGCTCCGGCAAGACCACAATTCTGGCAAGAACTATAAACGAGTTGAAAGGCAAAATAAAGATTGGCGTGATCGAGGGCGATATTCAAACCGACATCGACGCCGAGAGAATCAGAGCAACCGAAGCGCCCGTCGTCCAGATAAATACCGAAGGTGCATGCCACTTGTCGGCGGCCCAGATAAGCGACGCCTTAAAACAATTGCCCGTCGATGATTTGGATTTGATCTTGATCGAAAACGTAGGCAATCTCGTTTGCCCGTCGGCTTTCGATCTGGGTGAGAGCGGCAAAATAGTCGTGCTTTCGGTTCCGGAGGGTGACGACAAGCCGGCCAAGTACCCTGTTATTTTCGCCAAGTCAAAGGTGCTGTTAATAAATAAAATTGACCTGCTCGACGGAGGGCAGGTTGATTTCGATATCGAACGAGCCAAAGCCGATGCCCGCAGGCTCAATAAGGGGATTGAAATATTTCCGATCTCGGCAAGGAGAGGAGACGGCATGGATAACTGGTGCGACTGGCTCGTTAAATCGGTCGAGAAAAGTGCTGAATAGCAACAAAATCTGCTATCCGTTGCCTGCCGTATCTTTCGATTGGTAGAGGCCGTTTTTGCGAATATAGTCGGCGACGGCCGGATGCAGCATTTTGGTCAAATCGCCGTTTATCGCTATTCTATTGCGTATTTCCGTGCTGCTTATATCCACCAGAGGCGTCTGGATAATGTTTCGCTGAAGTTTTTCTATGCGCTCACGGCCCCAGATTTCCTCGAATTTCGCGAAGTCCGGAGGCTCGCAGCCGGCCCTGTACATCGTAGTCAAATTGCAGGCATCGATCAGCTCGGTAACCTTGTACCAATAAGTCAAATCATCGACACCGTCGGCGCCGATAAGCCAGTGGATTGAAGTCTCGCTGCCGTAGTCGGCCTGAAATTTTCGTATCGTTGCAAGTGTGTAGCTCGGCGCCGGTCTTTTCAATTCGTAGTTACTGACCTGGAAATTTTTTTCGCCGGCGATTGCAAGAGAGATCATTTTCAATCGATGATTATCATTCGCCCTGGGTAAGAAACCTTTCAGCGGAGAACGTTTTGCAGGAACGAAAACGATTTTCTCTGCGCCGATATGTTCGGCCGCATCGGCGGCGACAGTCGTATGACCGAGATGAATCGGATCGAAAGTGCCGCCGAACAAAGCTATTTTTCTTCCTGCCATAAATTATTAACAACCCAACTGTTTGTTATCGTCAGAAAATATTATAGATAAAATTACAAAACCTCAATCAATAAAAAGTGTCAATAAAAGATAAAACTTTTTAAAGTGTCATTTTGCTTAAGGCCAATTGAGTGTATAGTAGAGAATTTATGAGGTTATGTAAAACGTTGATGGCAAAAAATTTAGTCAAGTATTCTTAAACTATTAGACGATAAAAAAAGTGGATAAAAATTTTATTTTTTTGTATCATTTTTCGTTAAAGTGTTTAATGTTGATCAGTATTGTGATGTTAGCCAAAAACATAAAAGGATTTAAGTCAGCCAAAAGGAGGTGACAAATAATGGCTAAGAAGAAAGCAAAGAAAAAAGCGAAGAAGAAAGTAGCAAAGAAGAAGACAAAGAAGAAAGCAACAAAGAAGAAGACAAAGAAGAAAACAACAAAGAAGAAAGCAACAAAGAAGAAAGCCAAGAAGAAAAAGAAAAGATAGCGTAGCAATTTAATCACAAGCCCGTTTGTCCTTTTGGATGTTAGCGGGCTGTCGGCGAAAGCCGGTTACGTGGAAAATGGAAGGTCCTATCGATTAAGTGGAGCCTTCCATTTTTTTATATTGAATTGTACTCCCTCCCATCGCACCTGACCCAACCGCCCTGTTGCAATCGACGCTGCAATCGTTATACTATTTATCCATAACAATACAGACGTATATGATTTATAAGAATGATTCACAAAGAGAGTAACAATATGGATTATTTCAATTACAAGAACGGTACATTATTCGCTGAAGACGTGAGCGTTGAAAAGATCGCCGAACAGGTTGGCACGCCGGTTTATATCTACAGCAAAGCGACTTTCAAGGACCATCTGCTGAAAATTCAGCACTCTTACAGCCAACTCGACACGACAATTTGCTATTCCGTCAAGGCCTGCGGCAATATCAATATCCTCAAGTTTATGGCCGAGGCGGGCAGCGGATTTGATATTGTAAGCGGCGGAGAATTGTACCGTGTATTGCAGGCCGGCGGCGATCCGTCACAAACGGTTTTTGCCGGTGTAGGCAAAACCGATACCGAGATAATCGAGGCATTAGACGCCGGTATCGGCTATTTCAACATCGAATCGGAAGCGGAGCTGGAAAACCTGATTCGACTGGCTAAAAAACAAGGCAAGCGGCCGAAAGTCGCCTTGCGTGTCAATCCCGACGTCGATTATAAAACCCACGCTTTTCTGACCACGGGTAAGAAAGAAACAAAATTCGGCGTCGATATCGAAAGGGCCGTGAAAGTTTTTGCCGATTACGGCGACAATCCGGCAGTGAATCTTTGTGCGGTACACGTGCATCTTGGCACCGGCGGCAAGACAATTGATCCGTATGTTGAGGCTGTGGGAAAAATTCTGCCGCTCGTTGACCGGCTCCGCAGTCAGGGCCACACCATCGAAGCCCTCGATTTAGGTGGTGGCTACGGCGCCGACTATGAATCTGACACCGTTCCTTCGGCGGCCGAATATGCCGCGGGGATTGTCCCGTTGTTGAAGGATAAAAATATCAAGCTCATTCTTGAGCCGGGCAAGAGTATCTGCGCCAACGCAGGAATAATGCTCACCCGCGTTCTTTATATCAAACACGGGGGCAGCAAAAAATTTGTCATTGTAGATGCGGGAATGAACGATTTAATCCGCCCGTCGTTGTATGACGCGTTCCATTTCATCTGGCCCGCCAAAGTGAACGAAAAGTTTGTGCCTCAAAAGCGCAATAAAGATATGCAGATGGAAGGTGCCGAAGTCGTTGATGTCGTCGGGCCGATCTGCGAAGGCGCGGACTTCTTCGCAAAGGACAGAATTCTGCCACCGACAAAACGCGGTGACCTGCTCTCGGTCTTTACCGCCGGCGCGTATGGCTTTACGATGAGCAGCAATTACAATGCCCGAGGCCGGGCCGCCGAAGTTCTCGTTGACGGCAAAAATTCCTCAGTCATCAGAAAACGCGAAACCTACGAAGATTTAACCGCACTGGAGAAATGACGATCCAGTAGGTCCGAGCATCCTCTACACCACTGTTAGTAGTCTTCCATATTTGATTTAATAGTCTGGAAGGGTGGCAGTAGGGGCAACCCTATGTGGTTGCCCAGGGCAGGCACACGGGCCTGCCCCTACCGGGATGGCTTTTGGTATTGATCATCCCCAAAGCCTTCGGCTTTGAGGCTGCCACCCAATCACAGGTAGACAATTTACAAATTCATGTTTGACAAACTACTGGCCCGGTGATTGCAATATTAAACACAACGAAAAATACTACCCCGCTCGGCAGCTCCTTGTGCGTAATGACAGCTGGTTTTTGACGAACTACGAGATTAAAAGTTTCGTTCGACGAAGCCGGTGTCGATTTTGTTTTTGACGAAGAGGTTGTGTGAGAGGATGTCCAGGCAGGCGGGGATTGTTGTTTTGATCGGCTGGATAACAAATTCCCGCAGGGCCCTTTTCATTGTTGCGATGGCCTCGCTCCGCGTCGGTTTATGGACGATAACCTTTGCAATCATCGAATCGTAGCTTGGCGAAACCACCCATCCCTGATGAACGTGCGTATCGATTCGGACGCCGGGACCGCCGGGTGGAATATACCTGGTAATCGTGCCGGGCGAAGGAGCAAAACCCTTTTCGGGGTCCTCGGCGTTAATCCGGCATTCAATTGCAACACCCGATTGTTTAATATTCCTCTGACTTAATTTCATGGGCATTCCGGCGGCGATTTTCAACTGCCATTTAATCAGGTCGTGGCCGGTGACCATCTCGGTAACGGGGTGCTCGACTTGAATCCGTGTATTCACCTCGATGAAGTAAAACTTTTTATCCTTGTCCAGAAGAAACTCGACTGTACCTGCGTTAACATACTTGGCCTTTTTGATAATCTTCAAGGCCGCTTCGGCAAGCTCTTCCCTTGTACGCTTATCCAGAACGGGACAGGGCGATTCCTCGATCATTTTCTGATGTCTTCGCTGAGTGGAGCAGTCCCTTTCGTAGAAGTGTAATGCGTTGCCCTGTTGATCGGCCATTACCTGGACTTCAACATGCCGGGGTTCGATAATAAGTTTTTCCAGATAGACCCTGCCGTCACCGAATGCGGCTTTTGCCTCGGCCTGTGCGGAGCTGAATGCCGAACGCAAATTCATGTCGTTATGCACAGCTCGCATACCGCGCCCACCCCCACCGGAGGCGGCCTTTATTATTACGGGATAACCCATCTCGTTCGCCAGTTTAAGGGCTTCAGAATCCTTATCGAGAGCACCGTCGGAACCGGGCACGGTCGGCACACCAGCGTTGGACGCCAGCTTGCGGGCCTGGATCTTGTCACCGAGCAATTGCATCGCCTCAACAGGCGGGCCGATGAATGTTATCCCGCAGTCCCGGCATATCTGGGCAAAATTTATGTTCTCGGCCAGAAAGCCGTAGCCCGGATGAATTGCCTCTACGTCGGTAATCTCGGCGGCACTTATTATACGCGGGATATTGAGGTAACTTTTCGCGGATTCGGCCGGACCGATACAAACGGCCTCGTCGGCGAGCTGCAGGTATGGAGCGTCTTTGTCGGCCTCGGAATAAACCGCCACCGCTTCGATATCAAGCTCGTGGCAGGCACGGATGATACGCAGCGCTATTTCGCCGCGGTTTGCTATCAGGATCCTTGAAAACATAATTCAATCTGCAATTTACTATTGTTCCGGCGTTACTGTTTTTTTATCGTTCTTATCTATAACCAATGATTAATCCGGCCTGACCTTGAAAAGCACCTGGCCATATTCGACAGCCTGGCCATTAGTTACGAGTATTGAGACAATCGTCCCGCTGGTTTCGGCTTTTATCTCGTTCATGACCTTCATTGCCTCGATAATGCAGACTACCGTTTGCGGACCGACTTCCGAGCCGATATCTACGTAATGCTCGGAATCGGGGCTTGGTGTTGCATAGAAGGTCCCGACGATAGGTGATTTTATCTCCACTACATATTCTTCGTTTGGGACGGCTTGTGGGGCCGAGGATTGACTCGCAGCCCCCGTGCTTTCGGGGCCGACAGGTACGACGCCGGGCTCAGGCTTCATCATGGGAATACCAATGACCGGTTGTTGAGGTTGTGCTCGCTTTAGAAAAATCTTGTCGTCATCGTGCTTGATCTCAATCTCAACCAAATCGTTCTCTTTCATTATTTCGATGAGCTTTTTTATTTTCTTCAAATCAGAATCTTTTTCCGCCATCGCCGCATCCTTTCTGAGATCCCAAGCACCTTTTCGGCGAGGGGTCCTCATAAAATGAGAACACAAACTCCTGGTTAAGTTAAATAAGTATAGTCCCGGCGATTGTTATTGCAAGAAATTTTCCTTGTGCCATGTTGCACTTCTGATTAAATTCCGCCGTATTAAGGCAAAAACAGCAAAACTCTTGTATCAGGGCTGTCCAAATGGCGAAAATAGCGGTCGATGTCGTATTGTTGCCCTCGGAAGAGGTGACGAATCAGGCGATTGAGGCAAATAAAGGACTATTGGAACAATATGCCGACCGAATCATTCTGGATAAAGAAAACTGCCTGCCGCATATTTCCCTGGCCATGGGGTGTATGGATGAGCGGGATATTACCAATATTGAGAAAATTATGAAGACAATTGCCGAGAAATATAATCCGGGACAACTGAGCGTTATCGGCATAAATATCGGGACAAACTCGCTCGGCGAAAAAGTGTCCGCTTTTGAAGTAAAAAAAACAGAAAGACTTCTATCGCTCCATAAGGAAGTTATGCGAAGAATGGTGCTGTATTTCAGCTATAATGTAGCGGCGGGAATGGTGTTCTCTCCGCCAATGCCCTGCGAATCAACTTTGCTCTGGATCAAGAACTATCCTGAGAAATCGGCTTTTAAAAACTTTTTTCCGCACATAACGATCGGATACGGGCAAGTGGACGACTTTTCGTTTACAGCCGAATTCACCGCCTCTAAGCTCGCTTTATGTCACCTGGGCAATCATTGCACATGCAGAAAAGTTCTTGCCGCCGCGGAGCTTAAGTGCTAAGCATGCAATATGTGGAAAAACTGGATGAAAATTTTCTTGCATTATCGGTCCGGCACAGCTATTCTTTCGCCATAAAAGCATAGTTACAATGCTACTTTGCAAAGCCGTTGCGAAGCATGAATTATTTGAGGAGCTATCAGCAATGGAAATGAAACGTCGTGAATTCTTAGTCAGGTCGATTGCCGGTATGGGCGGTCTTCTTTTAGGCCCGGGATGTATCAGCAGCGCCGGGCAGAAATCCGCGAATTTCGATCCATATGAGCGTGTGCCGCTCGGAAAAACGAAGATTATGGTCTCGCGTGTCGGTTTCGGCACGGGCATGCGCGGCGGCAACCGGCAGTCAAACCAGACCCGCCTGGGCAAAGAAACATTCGAAGGTTTGCTCCAGGCGTCTTACGAGCGTGGAGTACGGCTGTTCGATGCGGCCGACCTCTACGGTACGCACCCATACCTGGCGGGGGCACTAAAGAAGATACCCCGCAAAGATTATGCTATAGTCTCGAAGATATGGTGGCGTCGCGGCGGAATACCCGAGCAGCAGCGCCCGGATGCCGATGTGGTCGTAGAGCGTTTCCTCAAGGAGCTGGATACCGATTATATCGACCTTGTTCTTCTGCACTGCGTTGTCTCGGAGAAGTGGCCGGATGAACTCGGCAGCTATATGAACATTCTGGCCAAACTCAAGAAGAAAGGTCTCATCCGGGCGCACGGGGTCTCATGCCACTCGCTGGCGGCGCTGCAGGCCTGCGTCAAGGAGCCATGGGTCGATTCGGTTCATGCGAGAATTAACGCTTACGGCGCAAAAATGGACGGCCCGACAGAGAAGGTCGCTCCCGTGCTAAAAGCGCTGCACGAGGCCGGCAAGGGAGTCGTGGGAATGAAGCTGATTGGTGAGGGTACTTTCAGAGACAGTGATGAAAAACGTGATGAATCGGTCCGGTACGTGCTCGGCCTGGGCTCTGTGGATGCAATGGTAGTCGGCTTCGAGAAAATCGAGGAGGTCGATGATTTCGCCGCTCGCGTTCGCAAGGTGGCTGTTGCCGATAGATCGGACAAGCTGCTCGTACGCCGATAGGCCCGGGCAGCGTGATGAAAAGTAAGGAGGTAATTGTGAAAATTAATCAGGATTTCACCATGTCGGTCGAGACCGTTCTTTTTCTTAAGCAAAGGAAAAACTCCGACTATCTTCAAGCGTCAGAGATCGCAAAGGCTCTGAACTTCTCCGTAGGCTATCTGCAAAAAGTCATACAGATGCTCAGCAGGCAGGGCATTGTGGAATGTAAACGCGGAAGAATCGGCGGCGTTAGAATTAGAGCCAGGATGGTTACCCTGCTCGATTTATGGAAGGCAACCTGCGGCGATTTTAATTCTGCAGACCCGGGCCTGGCTGTTATGAAAAGGCCGCTAAAAGCCTTCGCGGACTCGATGAGCAAAGTTGTGCTCTACAGCAAAAAATAAAAAGCAATCGGGTACTGTCTATTTTCCTGCAGCGAGATCATGAATTGAAATCACCGGATACGCACCTTGTCCCACCAACCGTTTGGAGCCTGTTTATCACATCGTTTTTTTACTCATCCTCCTTTCTTCGTATCATACAACAAGTCCGAAAACAGGGATAAGAACAGTGCCTGCCAGTCCGTCTCGGCGTTCTTTGCCGGACCTGCGCCGGTAACTGCAAAGCTGATAACCGGTTGTTTATAGGGCTATCTATAGGGAGTTCTTAATTCCTGATTTGCTCCGTAAAGCCGGGCTTTCATTATGCCGAACTTAGAAAATCCTGGAAGTATTACTAATTTCATTGACCTTTCTAAGAGTGAGGAATTGTGGACGATAAACAAAGGCACAGAAGACTGCGCCTGCTGATAAAGAAGCTGAACAAGGATCGCAAAAAGCAGAACCTGAAAATCGATATCCTCTGCAACGACCTTATTGCGGCCCAGAGAAACTTTATCAAGAGGCTTGGCATCATAAATTTTGCAGCGAATTTCTACGAGTCTATCCTCGGGACGACCGATCTGAACAAGCTGCTGTATACCGCCGTCGAATTTATTAAAGCAGAAAACGAGGATGCAAATGTCACCTTTTTTCTGCGTCAGGAAGAAAGCTTCGAACTTCATATGTTCGAGAGCGGCCGGCCAATAGCCGTCGAGAAGCAATACATTGAGAATTGTTTCAACCAGGAGCTGATGGACAGTATCTCCAGGTCGAACAAGGTGTGCACTATCGACGATATGTTTGCAATGGGTCTGCATGGCAACTTGAACGAATTAAATAAAATTTCCGCAGTGACAATCCCCCTGGGCCTTCTCGGCTCGTCATTAGGTTTCATTCTGATTTACCGCTCATCGGAGAGCAAGCTTTCCGCCGATGAGATAAGCAGAATTTCCGCCGTAATCAGCGGGCTTTCCCGGGCGATTACCTCCTGCCAGACCCTTTCAAGTGCTGCGGATTAATCATATTGCCGCTAAGGTTTTTTGAGCCCCGCTGTCAGGGCGGCGGCGCGCAGCTTGTCGCCGGCGGGCCCCGGTGACTTATTAAAAAGAACATCCAGCAATTTCGGGTACTCCTCCAGAGCATTCAGCGCCCGCTTCCATCCATCCGCATCTTTGGAACGAAGCCCATCGACCAAACCCAGACAGATAGCCAGATACGCCGCTCTCGCCTGCTGCCGGACGGCTGCGCTGTCGGCAAAGCCCGCTTCGATTTGGGGTTTTAATTTTATTCGCAGACCGGCGATTTGCTCGTCCGGGTCGGGCAGCGTTTCGACGTTGGCCGGTTTCTGCACGCTTATGCGATAGTAGTCTTTGCCGGCCCGGCGAATTTTGCTGCCGCCGTTTTCGATAATTACGCGACCGGCTACTTCGATGATGCGGTTGCCGAAACCGGTGATTGTCTCGTCCTCGGGCATTGACGGTCGAGTGGTGTTGCGATAGCTGTCCTTGATTTCCCAGCCCTGCCGCCGTATCCAGCGGCGACCTTTGATTACGCCGATGATGGTCGCTGCGGTGGCGGCGTTGTTATCAGCATCCCAGCCGAAATTGAAGGCGTGAATCAGGGTATTCACCAGATCGCCCTGGCCATAGAGCAGAGCGGCAACAGTTGCGGCGGTGCAGAGTTCGTAGCCGTTCTGGTTGCGCGTTCTGCTCTCATAGAGCGTGTATTTGTCCCTGATGAGCCGCCGGGTAGTTCGCCAATCGCCGGCGTGTTCTTTGTGCCACCGGCGGACATCGGCAATAATTGGCAAAATTCCGCTGTTGGGATCCACCGAAGCCAGCCCCGCGTTGAGAATAGCGTCGATATCGTCGGTGAAAAAGGCCGTGGCGATCATTGCCGTGAATAGCTGCGTGGTTTGTGCCGGCTCGGCGTCGATGGTGACATGGGTGTAATTCAGGCCGATGCGGGCGGCGGCCTGCGGCATTCCCGGCGCAATCAGGCCAAACGATTCGCATACGAACTGGCCGGAGATATTGAAGCCGGACCAGGGATTCAGAGCGAGATTGCCGGTCAGCGGCGGATCGATTCCGATATCCATTAGCTGCCGGGTGTACAGGTTCGCGCACCAGATGTGGTCGTTGATGTGCTGTTTCCATAACGCGGTAATCCGTTCCGGGCCGAGCAGAACGGTCCGGTCCCGCTGCATCACGGAGATATAGACCCATTCGATATCCGTGTCGTCATCCGTCCGGGCGCCCTCTGCCAGGGCGGGCGTGTACTGCTCGACGTTTCCGGGTTCCTCGTAATACTTGTTCTCGTGGGGCAGTCCGTTGAGGTTGCCGAGCAGTTGGGCGAGCAGGCCGCCCTGGATTTTGTCTTCAAGTTCCTCGGCGGAAATTTCAACAAACCGCCCGGCTCCTGCTGCGATTTCCTTGCCGATTAGCCCCGTTCCGGCCTCCGCTGAGTTATTTATAGAAGGATACCACAGCAATGTGAAGGCGAACGGCACGAACAATTTTCTAAGCATAATTTATCCAGTCTAATTTTGAAAAATTATAGCCTAATTTTCTTGCAATATCAGTTATTTTTGTTAAATTCAACTTTTTAGCTGGGACTTGATCCTGACGGGCAGGTAGCTCAGTTGGTAGAGCAACGGACTGAAAATCCGTGTGTCGGTGGTTCAAATCCACTCCTGCCCATTCCAAACCAAAAGCATCAGCCGTCCAATCATCCGTCATCTGGCATCTGTCATCCATCGTAGTCCAGCCTCCAACCTCAGTTCTACCCCTTTGGGGATAGCCAAATTGGGTTTGTTTTTTCGCCACCTTCAAAGCGTGAAATTCTTCACAATCTCCTTTCAAATAAGACGTTGCGCCAATTTACCCCACCGGTAAATTGGCTTTGTTTTTTCAAATCGCACCCTTTCAACTCGTTTCGGATTTCGAACTTCGTGCTTCGGATTTCCGGCCGAAGGTCGGTTTTGGTTTTGTTTTTTCAAATTGGGTTTTCAACCCCCAGAAAATCTGGGGGCTAAATAATATTGGCTTTGTTTGGCTTTGAATTGGGTTTGTTTTTTCGCCGCCCAAAACCGCAAAAATCTTTATAACCCCTTTTAATATAGATATATACGCTCATTTCGCCCCTTTACAAATTGGGTTTGTTTTTCCAAATAGCCCTATTCAACTCGTTTCGGATTTAGAGCTTAGTGCTTAGGATTTCCGGCCGAAGGTCGGCGTTGGTTTTGTTTTTTCAACTTAACCACGAATTAACACGAATAAACACCGGATTTCCTCTCATTTTTACCTTTTTTCTTCTATATTTCTCAATTCTTTCAACCCGGCACCAGTGGTACGAGCTAAACTGTATTGTTTCGTACTGCGTTCTGCGTGATTGGACCTATCATTCATCAATAATCAATAATCATTTAGTTTAGTATTATACGAACCGGGATGTTTGCCGTCGAGAAAATTCTAAATAAATCTCCGAGACTCGGCGTTTTCATATCTACCAAAGAGGGCACGTAGGACGCAGATAATTAATCATTCATCAATAATCAATAATCATTTACTTGGGCCGCAGAGGTCAATAAGGTCAAAGAGAAGAGATCAAATAATCAATCCGTCGCGCTTCGCGGCCGGATTTGCGCTCCGTTCCAATATCGAAGATCCGGCCTTTCTTGGACGGAGTAAATCGTAAATAGTCAATGGCAAGGTCTCCGTGAGACGGCGTTCTTTACCCGATTTTCGATGCCGGTTCGTATTTTGGTTTTTCAATGCCCCTTTTTGCTCTAAAAAAGGCAGATTTCTCCATAATTTGGTAACTATTTTCACTCGGAGTGCCATAGGATTGTCACGCTTGGGATTTTTTCTTGCATTTTGATTCCATACACCTTATTTTAGAGAAATAGGGTTACGTTATCGCGACCTGTTATGTTATAATCTACCAGACAAGCTCAACTGCGGATTGCATCAGGTGTAATTAGGGCGTTGGTCACATAGATCGTTGTCTATAAGAGGCAGAGCCATGATGTGCGGGGCGAGAAGATTCGGCAGGTTGGGCAAAAGGATTTCCGGCCGACAAAGCGGGTTTTTGGCGGGACGATTTAGAAGAAATCTCTCTCGCTGGGCGGGATTTACACTCATCGAGCTGCTCGTAGTGATTGCAATCGTCGCTTTGCTTCTGGCGATTATTTTGCCGGCGCTCCAAAGAGTCAGGAAGCAGGCCAGAGCGGTTGTCTGCCAAGCTAATCTCAAGCAGTGGGGGTCGGCACTGGCTCTATATGTGGAGGATAATAATGGAATTTTTCCACGTGAACGTCCCATATATATATTCCACCACGCAATGTCAGGTGAATATGGAAATGGAGTAAGATTCGAAGGCATTGATATTAAAGGAATTCTTTGCTGCCCCATGGCCACCAGATCTTCTGGAAGTCCGATAGGTTCAACATTCGAGGCATGGGAGTTACCTTACGATGATGTGTTAGTTAACGGTAGTTATGGGGGCAACTTATGGTTATTCCAAGGCCTGTATGATTTTTTCTATCCATTGGCTGACGAGGGCATAGACGTTTTCTCGCTCAGAGGCACTGCCAACATACCCGTGCTTCTCGATGCCATAGAGCCTGAGGAAACACCAACCGATAAACGTGGACCACCAGATTATGAAGGGGGCCATACTTCATGGGGAACCTTCTGCATAAACCGTCACAACGGGCATATCAATGGCCTCTTCCTTGATTGGTCGGTCAGAAGAATAGGTCTTAAGGAGCTATGGACGTTGAAGTGGACTCGCGATTTCAACACGTCTAACGAATGGACCAGCGCCGGGGGCGCCATGCCAGAAGACTGGCCGCCATGGATGAGGGGATTGAAGGACTATTAAAATTTTAAAAATCTCCCCGTGACTCGCAGCTTGCTGCACGTGGCCTGTGCCCCGTGTCCTGTGGTCCGAGCGACTGAATGACGTTTTCGTCTTGTTTTATGCTTTTTTAACTTCATAATTGGACATTGCCTGTTCGATATTGGATATTCACAGAGATTTTTGATGCTCGATTCTTACCTAATTCTCTAATTCGCTAAGATTATTTCCGCTTCACAAACGTTGTGTATATTGAATGGTCATTAGTTTTTGGCTTCTTGATTTGTGTAATTATACCTTTTGATTTTGCCATTGCTTTTAGCTCCTTTCCGGGGTCAAGATCCCCGAGTATGGAGCTAAAATCGCTGACTTGGGCCTCTGCTCTAACCCAATGCCTCATTCTGTGCCGCTTCTGCTGACGGGAGATAATGAATACTTAGGGGGATTGTCAGCACTATCTGTTGCCGGTGAGGTCTCCAAAGCGCGTTTGGACGCTGTAGAGCGAAGATCGGGCCGTAATAAACAGAGTTCTGCGGTCCCTGCCGCCGAAGACGAGGCAGGTGGGGCGCTGAGGGACTTCGATAGTCTCGATGTGTTTGCCGGAGGGATCGAAGACGAGGATCTGGCCGGCAGCGATATATACATTGCCACGCGCATCTACCGCGACGTTCTCGCCGCCCTCATGGACAAACAGTCTCGGCTCGGTAAGCGTCCCATCGGACCCAACGCTGAAGGCCCAGGTTTTCAGTTCCGCTTCGTTGGTGACGTAGAAGGTTTTTCCCGCCACGGTGGGGGCTATCCGGAAGGCACGTAAAAGATCCGACAGCTTTGTGCCCCATTGAACGGCCCCGGTAGTGAAGTCTCGGCCGGCGGGAATGAAGGTGGTACCGTCGGGCGAGACGTAGTGAAACGGCTTGGGCATGGTCGAGTCCCGCATGAATCCGCTGTCGCCCATCCATCGATTTACCGGGAGAACCGCTACCATACCCGGGCGCTGCGCTGCGGACTGAGGCTTGAGGGACACGATTTCACTATCGTCAACATCCGGGCGGAAAGCCAGCACGGTCCCATCGCCGTCGTATGCGATGACCATCAGATTTCCTGCCTTGTCGAAGGCCAACTGAACGGGCTTCCGGGGAATGTCACGGACCGGCTCCACTCGATGTTTCTCCTGCGACCACCGGTAAATGCGGCCCTCTCGCGCATCCGCAAAATAGACTTCGCCCCTGCTGTCGACAGCCGCACCGGCAATGTTCGAGAATCCTCCGGAGAGCTTTTCTACCCTGGCTCCATCGGCAATAACTACCGAGCCCGCTGGAGGCCTCGCTGGGACTGGAGCTCCTGAAATGTCCAATACGGCCAGCTCAGTATCGCGGATTTCGACATCGGCGGTCGCCTCGAAAATGGTGCTGTCGAATGAAACCTTGCTGTTGCTGTAGCAGTGGAGGTTCCTGAAGCGAATATCGCTCGAATCGCTGACTTTCACCGCGTATGGGAACGGCACAAAGCAACTGATCACGCGGTAGAAGAAGGTGTTGGCAAATTGGATATTGCTGGAACTCTCGATATCCAACGGCAGGGCTTTGGGGCCTTCTTCTCGCTCTTCCTCGAATTGCAGAGCGTAGAATCTCCAGTTCGAGGCGTTGCGAATGACCATCTCGTTGCTCACATGATGCTCGAGGGACATCGCGTAAATTCGGCCGCTGGTTGACGTATCGGAAATCTCCATTCCGGAGCTTGTGTAGGGGCTTGGCGTCCAGATGTCCTTGAAAGTTCCGCCGCCACCGTTAGTGACCCACAGACTGGCGTGCTGACTATTCCAGGCTTCGCGATTGCCCATTCGTCCGAAACGGCCTCTCTGTCCCGGGACCCTGGTTCCGTGTCCGCCGTGGAAACGGACATCGTTTATCATAGAATCCGCCCCGGCCATCCATTTGACACCGACGGCCCGGGCGTTGATCGCGCCGGTATAGACACCGATGCCCGTGATGATATTGGTCCCGCCCTGCGGAGCCTCGATGACGGGCTTTGGCGGTCCCTGTCCCTGAAAGGCGGAGGTTGCGTCCGGCACATTGATAACAGTGGCCGAAGGATTGAGCCCGATCAAGACGGTGTTCGGCCGGAGTTTCAGAGTGTCACTGACACAATACCATCCCATCGGCAGGTAAAGCGTTCGGTGCTGCGCGATAGCTTTCTTAAGAGCTGCTGTGTCGTCGGTCCAGCCGTCGCCCTTCGCTCCCAGCGTCCGAACGTTGACCCAGGTTGCGCCATCCGGAAGACCGGGAATGTCAGACTTCACAGGAGCAGGCAGCTTGGTTACTTCGTGGGCCTCAAACGTTGTCTTAATCTGCCGGTCGGCACCCAGGCCGGTTATGTGCAGGCCGTGACTGAACTGCTCGACGACGTAAGTGGAGGCGATGCCGGCGATTGTCTTGCCGGTTTCCCGGAATTTGGCGAGGACCGGGACATTCCGGCAGACAATGTTCCGGGCGTTAATCTGTATCCGGGCATTGTTCTGATTGCTGATAATCAGAGCCGGGCCGGTTATATTCTCAAGACGTGCATCACTCAGCCAGAGCTCGTCGGGTTTGTCGGGGACAATAGAGATAGCGGTGGGCACGTTTTTGAAATGAGGGCGTACCACCGCAAGGCCGGCCTCATCGCAACTGATGGCCGCCTCGCTCTGTCCCTCGAATGTACAGTCAATGACCAAAATAGGCCACCCGGGAGCGGACCTCTTGGTAATGATGCCGACCTGTCCTCCGTGAAAGTGCAGGTCCTCAACCTCGTTGCCGATATCCTTCAATCCCGCTCGGGCCGAACCGAGCCGGAAGTCCATGTGCGAAAGATAGCAGTGCTGCGCAACGTGGAAGCGGACGGCGATGGCCGCAGGATTGCCCGGGGCGATCTCGATATCGATATTGCTCATGGCACTGTAGAACGTGCCGGCACCGCCATCCCGCGGGGGATCATTGCTTCTACCGCGTCCGCGCCCTCCCGAGAAGAACAACATATACTTCTCGTCTCCATCCTGGAAACCCAGAGTGTTCTCAGCGAGGGTAAAAACCGGCCGGTTGTCACCATAGCCGATCAGACGTACGCCGGGCCAGACGTAGATGGTTTTCGTGAGCCGGTACGTCCCATCCGGAATGAACAGAACTCCGGCTCCAGTGCTCGACGCGACCTTGTCAATCGCCTCCTGCAAAGCTAATGAATCATCGCCGATTCCATCGCCATGGACGGGAAATTTCTCCGGCGTCAGGTAGATCGCCGCCGGGTCGTTTAGACGCGAATTGTAAAAAGAGGCCCCGCTACCAAGACATGGTGACCCAACGATAAACATGAGGCAAAGCCAAAATAGTAATGATTTCAGACTCATATCATTTTCCCATTAATTATAAGTGTTATTAAGTTGACGAAAAAGATCACGGCGCGGCGTATGCGATTCTCTTGTACGGTATCTCGCCGCTGACAACATTACAGAAGGGCTTGCCGTCCCTGACTCCGACGTGGCCGTAGCCGGTGGCGGTGCATATAAATGCCTTGAAGTCACCTTCGAGCGGCGGCTGGATGTGCAGGATACGTTCCACGGCGTCGTACCGGGCGCCGCTGTAGGCGCCGAGCAGGGCGTAGCTGGACATGGCCCGCGCATACCAGTGGCCGCATTCGTATTCGTTGAACGGATTACGGGCGCGTCCATCGTACCTGTCACGCGCTACGCGAACAATCTCGAGACCTTCATCGACCATGCCGCGAAGAATTAGATGCGACGCCACCTGATACTCAATGCCGGTCCAGACTTCGTTGCTGTAGACGAACGGTAGAGACGGCATCCCGCCTTTCGGCCAGGTGCAGAGCAGCAAGCCTCCGTCATCGCCCATGGCATAGCCGGGACGCTGTGGATTCGCATGTTCCGAAAGATCCTTCTTGAGATTGTACTTGTGGATGCTCTTCAGATGGCTGTCTACCTTGCCTTGATCCAGTACGTCTCCGAGTCCGGTGACCGCTGCCAGCCAGGAGCCTAACACACCGTCGGAAAGGCAGCCTGTTCCGTATTGGTACTTGGGCCCTTCGGCCTTCAGTAATTCCAGGGCCTCAGGCGTGTAGCTCCTTTGCATGCTCTGGACCTTAACAGGACTGCCCGCTCGAAGTCCTTCCGTCTGGATTTGCTGATAGAAGTACTCGCCATTGAAAAGCTTTTCATTCACGAACCTCTCGCCCTTGGTGAGCAGATCTTCATAGAGTGACACGTCGTCGCCGGCTTCCCGGCCCATGGCCACTGCCGCCTTCAAAGCGCCGAGATAGAAACTGCTGCACATCCCATCAGGACCCCAGAACTCGATGTCATACGTATTATGATGCGGTTCGCGGAGTATGCCTTCGTGCTCAGGGTCCCATGTCTCGATGCAGTAGTTCACACTTTGCCGGACCTGGGGCCAGAGCTTCTTCATCCATTCGGTGTCACCGCTTATCCTCCAGTCGCGATACAGCTTCATTGCGCAACCCAGTTGTCCGTCGCTGGCGGCGTGAAAATCGTGGCTCGGCTCGCATATCGGAATCGGACTACGGAAATTCTGATGTCCCTGGGCGTTTTGACAGACGCAGAATTCGGTCTCGCGCAGCGTTCTTTCGAGAGAGGGAAAAAGGTGCGGTATGGCCTGCGCGTAATTCCATACATGCGTACACGACCCGTGGCAGCATCCGGCCTGGTCGTGACATCCCTCGAATGCCCAGAATCTGCCGTCGATTTGCCTGAGAACGGTAGGAGACTTTAGTATCGTCAGATTGGCAGCCACCGCCTCGACCGCTTCGGCCGGCAGCGTTGTATCGTAAAAGCAATCGCTGAACTTTTTGCTTTCGGCCCGCAGTCGGTCATAGCTACTACGCCAATAACGAACCACGTCATCGATATCCCGGAATTTGCCGGCATACCAGGATCGATACGTATCCTCTTGACCTGCCGCAAGGGTACCACCGCCCCTGCGAACATCACTATAAGGCACATACCAGCACAGCTTCAGGGCAATCGTTTTCGTTTGTCCCGGGGCCAATTCGAATGGCACAAAAAGCGTTGCACCCGGGCTCGGCCCGTCCTTCTGCGGGAAATCTTTGCCGTAGCACTTGCCCTGCTCGATATCCTTCCAGACCATCGTCAGCGGATCGAACCAGCCGCCCCGGAACCATGCAGCGTTGACTTTGGCGGCAGGCTCGTCTACGAAAGCGGCGAAGTAGCCCTCCTCGTGCTTCTTCAAGCTGCCGCCCGGCGGCTGGGCGAGAATGAATCCGCCCTCGATGGTCCTGATCAACTCCTGACTGCCCTGCATCTTCATAAAATTCTCGGCGTTAAACGAATACACGGCATCGATTTTCCTGCCGGAGGTATTGACGAATTTATACTCCAGCCCCACCATCGGCAGTGACGCCGTATCGGCGTCGGGCGGTGCAAAAGGACTCCAGCCGGTGATTTCGACTTTCAGAGGCATCCTGGGATCTGTCAGTGTCACTGCTGCGAACGGGAAGCGCGCGTTGAAGCTCGCCTCGCGAAACCGCGGGAGTCCGTAGGTGGTCTCCCCGAGGCCGTTGCCCGGCCCGCCGTACTGGCCGGTGCCTGGGTGAATCGCGAATATCTTCCATTTCGGAACCGGTCCTTCCAGTACGCGTGCGACGTTCTTGTCGCCCTTGACACATACAGCCGCAAAGACCTTCTCCTCGCGGAAGATATCGGGATGATTGTGAAGCGAGAAGTGGCTTAGCATCCCTGCCCCCTCCAGGCAGATCATCCCCGCCCCGATACCACCCATGGGAAACGCCACACGATCCAGGTTCGTTCCTGCATACGGGCCGTTGTAGGAGTGGGCGCCAAAAGTGACTCCACCAAGAACAGCAAGAACGACGCTACAAAAGACAAACCACAAGATTCTGTTAGATTTCATTTCTGTGCTCCTTAATTTTCATTATTTTCCCTGAAACACTCGATACGAATGCGGCGGCAGCGCTACATCGAAACGCC
>Ga0265594_1001160_pt1 | contig 20786 bp, 21 predicted proteins | sample saktaG_11_FD_190147 | JGI IMG/M metagenome (GOLD analysis project Ga0265594, IMG submission 190147) | Saline water microbial communities from Sakinaw Lake, British Columbia, Canada - sak_2011_5_24_80m | ecosystem: Environmental > Aquatic > Non-marine Saline and Alkaline > Saline ... | reverse complement strand
TATTGGAAAAAAAGACGGCGGGGGAGAATATCGCTTTTGCTTTGGAAGTGTCTAATATCCCGAGAAAAAAAATAAAGCCGATTGTCAATCAACTTTTGAAAATAGTGGGTTTGGAAAACAAAGTTAATTGTTTTCCCCAACAGCTTTCCGCCGGCGAAGCCCAGAGGGTGGTAATCGCCCGGGCTCTGGTTCATAGACCGAGAATATTATTGGCTGATGAACCCACGGGCAATCTTGATCCCATTAATAGCAGGGATATTGTTGAGCTGTTGGCCAAGATTAATGAATTCGGCACCACCGTGCTTCTGGTTACTCATAATCGGGAAATAGTCAATTTTTTAAGCAAAAGAGTAATTACGCTTGACAGGGGTGCCATAATCGGAGACCAAACCAATAAGGGGAGGTACGTGATATAATCAAATACAAAATTATACGAAAGTACGAGATAAGAAAAATTTATGAGGAATTACGAGATTTTAGAACACACTGCGGATTTAAAAATCAGGGCATATGGAAAAAATTTAGAGGAAATTTTTTCCAATATGTTACAAGGCATGTTTGAGAGTTGTCAGCCGGAAATGGAAAACCGGGAACCGGTAATCAGAGATGTCCGGGTCAAGTCGGAGAATTTAGAATCTTTGTTGATAGATTTTTTGTCTGAAGCCGTTTATTTAAGCGACACCAATAACGAGGCATATTTTTCCGCTGATTTGACAATAGGGGATAATAAATTAAAAGGGAAAATTCAGGGCAAAAAAGTAAAAAGGTTTCAGATAGAAATTAAAGCCGTTACTTGGCATGATCTGGAAATTAAGAAAGTCGGCGACCAATGGCAAGCCGTAGTTTTATTTGACGTTTAATTTATGTTAAACAAAAAAGACTTACGCAAAATTAATGATTATCTTTACGAGATTCCCCGGGTTTATCGTTCTGATATGCGCGTTCCCGCCAGAATTTATGCCGATGAAAAAATGCTTGACCAAATTTTGAAAGACAGGTCGCTTGAACAGTTAATAAACGTGACAGTTCTTCCCGGGATTCAAAAGTACGCCCTGGCTATGCCCGACTGTCACGAAGGCTATGCCAGCCCGATTGGCGGAGTGGCCGCAATTAGAATTTCCGATGGCATTATTTCACCCGGAATGTGCGGGTATGATATCAACTGCGGGATGAAATTGTTAATATCGAATTATAAAGAAGAAGAGATTAAGTCACAGATTGAAAACTTGGCTACTGAGATTCAAAAACAAGTCCCTTCGGGGTTGGGCAGAGGAGGACAAAGTAAATTAGACATTGCCGGCATCAACAAGATTTTACAAGGCGGGGCGCAAAAATTAGTTGAGCAAGGTTATGGGAACAAGGAAGATTTGGAAAATTGCGAGGCTGGAGGGAAATTAGACTGGGCTGATGCTTCAAGCGTTTCAAATCACGCTAAAAATCGGGGCCGGGATCAAGTCGGGACTCTCGGATCAGGCAACCATTTCTTGGAGATTCAAAAAGTTGACCAAATTTTTGATCAAAATGTGGCAGAGGTTTTTGGCTTATTTAAAGATCAAGTCATAATTATGGTTCATTGCGGTTCCCGGGGACTTGGCCATCAGGTATGCACCGATTATTTAAGAGAATTTATTCCTTTAATGGAAAATAAATATAAGATCAGGGTTCCGGACAAAGAATTTGCCTGCGTTCCTTTCGGTTCCTCTGAAGGTCAAAGATATTTTTCCGCCATGGCCGCGGCTGCCAACTATGCCTGGGCCAATCGTCAAATGATTGCTCATTTTGTCAGAAAGGCATGGAAAAGCGTTTTAGGCGAGAAGGATTCAGGTCTTAGAATTCTTTATGATGTGGCTCATAATATTATCAAAAAGGAAAAGTATGTCATTGACGGCAAGGAAATTGACGTGGCTGTTCATCGAAAAGGAGCGACAAGGGCTTTTCCTCCGGGGCATAGTGAACTGCCGAAGGTTTACCGCGGCATTGGCCAGCCGGTTTTAATTCCCGGAAGCATGGGCACAGCTTCTTATGTGTTAAGAGGTACGGAGAAAGGGGAAGAGAGTTTTTATTCAGTCAACCATGGCGCAGGCAGGACAATGTCAAGACATGCGGCAATGAGAATGGCTCGGGGAGACGAAGTGGTTAAAAGATTACGGCAAAAAGGAATTTTAGTTAAATGCCGTTCAATGAAAGGCATTGCCGAAGAAGCGCCTCTTGCTTATAAAGACGTTGATCAAGTGGTTAATATTGTTGAGAGGGCCGGTTTAGCCAAGAAAGTGGCGAGGTTAACGCCTTTGGCAGTGATTAAAGGAGAATAGGATTACAGATTTCAGATTGTTGATTTAATTTGTTTGCTTTTTAAGTCTTTTTATTGTATAATAAGGAAATCTTGAAATTCCGTCGAGCTTCGCAAACAAGAAAACAAGATTTTCTTGTTTGGCTCATCTCTAGGAATTATAAAGTTGAAATATAATTAAATCTAAAATCATAAATCATAAATCTTAAATTTAATTTATGGCTAAAGAAAAACAAATTGGTAAAATTACCCACTATTTTGGTAAAATTGGCGTGGGGGTAATTGAACTTTCCGGAGCATTAAAAGTAGGGGAAACCATTCGGGTTGTTGGCGGCGATAGAGATTTTACCCAGACAGTCGGTTCAATGCAAATTGAACACGAAAAAATTGAGGAAGCAAAATCAGGCGAAGCAGTTGGTTTAAAGCTCGACGGATTATCCAAGCCGGGAGATATCGTTTACAAGGTAACTGAATAAAATTTTATCAAATATGAATTTTTATTCTGGAGGCGCTGTTTGACTATTTTCATTTAAATTAAATGTCGGAAAAGATTTCAGATGCAGTTTTAATTTCTAAACAAAAGCTGGTAATTATCGGGTTATTAATTATTCTTTTTAATCCTTTGCCGGCCGGTTTGATCTATAGTTTTTTTTGTTGGCGTCAGCCAAAATTACAGAAAGACGGAAAATTAATGCTTATTTTTTCTTTAATTTGGGGGGCGGTTGCCCTGGCTATGGTTCGGGGGTATTTTGGTTATTAAGTTCCGCTTTAGATTAAGAAAAAGGTCTTAATAAAGCGGATTTTTTTTTTTATGTTTATTTAAGAGTTGACAGAATGAATAATTTTTGCTAAAATGTCGTTAATTAAATAATTATTAAAAAAGGAGATGACAAACATGGAAAAAACATTTAGAAGTGAAAAAAAGCCTGAAATTACCGGCCGGTATTCTACTGTTGCCGAGTGGAAAGAAGTTTTGGATAAATGGTCCAAAGGCGATCCGACAGTCAAAGGTTATGACCGTTACGGTTATCCTGCTCTAGAAAAGAGAGAAAAAGAGGTTTCTGAATTGGTGGGGACGGATGTCCTGCTTTATAACTGCGGCATGGCCGCCATAGTGGAAGCCCTGGAGAGCCATCATTTAACCAAAGGCGACGTCCTGCTTTACAGCCCGGACGTGTATGAACAGTCAAAAAAATTCATTGAAGACGAATTGGTTAAACGGGGAGTAAAGTGCATTTCCATGGAAAGCGGAAAACCGGATAAAGTGAATGCCTTGATTAAAAAGTGGAATCCAAAAGTGATTTTTGCCGAAACAGTCGGCAATACTCCGGAAATGCCCGTGGTTGACATTGACACTCTTTTCAGCACTGTTGAGAAATTCAATGAAAAGTATCAGCAGGAAACGACCTTATCCAAAGTTTTGGAGAAAAAATTAAGGACCAAACCTTGGATTCGTGAGTGGCTGGATGTGAAACCGGGTGAAAAATGGAGCAAGGAGCAGGAACAGAAGTTGCGGGACTTGATTCCGGAATTTGAAAAGACGGCCCGGAAAGTGAATCAGGATCGGTCTTTTATGCCAATCAGGGATTTAGTGAAGTTATTGAGAGACGGAGAAATTGAATTGGGAGACGATAGAAGCGTCTTACTGGAAATTGCCTCTGTTTTGGATTATGCTTGGCTGGCTAAAAGAGAAACGCCGATGGCGTTAATTTTGGACAACACTTTGGCAACGCCAACTGGGCTTGATTTGGCTGAAAAAATCAAAAAAACCGAGGCGCCGGTCATTGGTGTAGAAAGTGGAACCAAGTTTTACGCTTTGGATCTGACAACGGCCGGGCTGGTTTATAGCAACTCACCCGACAAAATGGCTGAATTAAAAGTGAGAAGAGCCGTGACCGGTTCTTATCTTCCTCCGGAAGCCGAAGCTTTATTGCCCGAGCGGACCAAACAGGAATTTGACATCCGAAATACGAGGACTTTGGCGAACACCATGAGTTTAGCTCAGAGTTTTTCCAAAATAATCGGAAAGATGGGCATTAGGGCCGTTTCTCATCCTAATCTGCCTTCTCATCCGAATTATGAACGCGCTTCGCAGACTATGCCTGACGGAGCCACTGCCATTTTCTACTTGGAGTGTGAAAACGCCTGGGAAACGGCGACCGAGCTGGAAAAGAAATTAGGGGACAGGATTGAATACGGCGGTTCATTCGGCCATGCTAAAACCCGTTTTCTTCCCCTTGATGACCACGTCTTCCGGATTGCCGGCGGCGCAGAATCTGCCGAAGAAATAGAAGAAATCAAGAAAATCATTGAATCATAAGAAAAAAAACGGCCGGGCTTCATTCAAGAAGTTCGGCCATTTTCTTTTTTTCCGAGAGTTGATAGAATAATAATATATGAGGACCAAAGATTTCAACAAGGAAAAAGAGGATTACTACAAAGGGGTGGCGAGAAAATGGGATCTTGGAGAGAGTTCTTCGCGCCCCAGTCCGGAAAACGTCCGGCACTACAATCAGTTAGTGAAATCGGTTTTAGGAAAAAAGAAACATCCCAGAATCGTCATCTTGGGGGCGACTCCGGAAATCCGCGAAATGCTTTATAAATATTATTTTCTTAACAAAGCTCAAGTAATTTGTTTGGACCTTTTGCCGGCGATGTATTACGGCCTGTCCAATTTGGTAAGCCATAAGACTCCGAATGAAAAATTCATTCAGGGAGACTGGTTAAAAATGCCGTTTAAAAGAAATACAATTGACGCTTTCATCGGCGACATAATCACCGGCAACATTTACGAAGAAAAAGACAAGGAAAAATTACTGTCATTAATCAATAAATGTTTGAAAAAGAACGGTGCTTTTATCACCCGCCAGCTTTATATCACTCCCCGGGCAAAAATTAAAGACATTAAGAAACATTTGTTTCATTTCAATTCAGATATTTTAAACGAAAAGATAAGCATTAAGGCGGCGGCAAGTTCTTTTTGGGCAAATCTGGTAATTTCCACCTGGTATAAAAACAAGGAAAACAAGTTATCAATGGTTTATCTTAAAAATGAGATTAAAAATTTAAACAAGTATTTTAAAAAAAAGAATCTTTCTTGTCAGGACAAGATTGCCAAGACGGTTTTTAAGCATTTTCAGCTTTTAGGAGGACAGGAAAGATATTGGACTTACGGCAGCAAAGAACAGGAGGAAGAAAGGTTAAAGAAATATTTTAAAATGGAAAAAAGATTGTTTGCAAAAGATTATTATTCAGCCCCTAATTTTCCAGTTTATTCGTTAAGACCCAAGAAATAATATGATGATTGAGAAGCCAAAAACAGAAACTTGGAAAAAATTCATAAAAAATTGGTCTAGAATAACTAGTCCAGGCCGGCCAACTAAAAAAGAAACTGAAATTTATAGAAAATTCGGGCTTTTAAGGTTAAAAAAGAAAGGAACCAAGGTTTTGGTTCTTGGCTCTACTCCGGAGATAAGAGACATGCTGGCAAAACACAAAAATATCCAGGTTTATTTAATTGATATTAATATTGACAATTCTTTTGCGATGAGCGAGTTAATGAAAAATAGAAAGGCAAAAGAAAAAGAAGTTTGGATGAAAGCTAATTGGTTAACTGCTCCTTTACCAGAAAATTATTTTGATTTGATTTATGGAGATTTTGTTGTCTGCAACATTCCTTTTAAAAAACAAGATAAATTTTTAATTAATATCAAAACATGGCTTAAAAAAAACGGATTATTTATTACCCGTTGTGAAACAATAAAACCAGAGTATAAAAATTTGTCTTTTGAAAAATTTTGTTGTTTATTTGAGAATAAACCAGTTAATTTAAAGACAATTAATCATTTTTGGGAATTGGGCGTTTATCTCGGGGAAATCGGCAAAGAGAACAGATTCAGCCCCGGAGTTTTTTATAAACATCTAAGAGATTATCTTGAAAAATATCCAAATAAAAATGTAGAAAAAATTTTGAAAACAGGAGGAATTTTATATCCCTTAGAATGGACTTGGTCTCTTTGTATGGAAAAAAGAATTAAAAGTTTATTTTCAAGACATTTTACAATTAAGAGAGAGGAGTTCGACCCTAAGATAAATTTTTTCTACCCTGATTGGTATCCAATCTATTGTTTAAAACCCAAAAAATAATATGACCAAACCATGGGCAAAAATCAAAAAAGCGGAATGGCAGGAATTTGTTAAGGTCTGGAGGAATTTGAGGCCTCCTTGGAAACCTTCGGCGGAGAGAATCAGGATTTATCGGCAATTGATTAAAAAATACGTTAAAGGCGATAAAGCTTTGGTTTTGGGGGCGACGCCGGAAATCAGGGATCTTTTGGCCGAATTAAAATTCAAAGTGACGCTTTTGGACATCAATCCGGGAATGGTTAAAGCAATGACATATTTGAGAAAAACGAAAAGCAGGGAAAAAGCGGTTATTGGCGATTGGCTGACCGGCAATCCCGGGACTGAATACGATTTGGTTATTGGCGATTCCAACATTTGCAATCTTTTAACCAAATTTTACGGCAGGTTTTTCAGACATGTCAACGAATTATTGAAAGACAAAGGGGTTTTTATCTGCCAAAGCGCGGTTTCGGCAAAACCTTTAGCTGAACACAGAATTTCAATAAGGGAGATTATTAAGAAAGCGAAATATAAGCCGGATTATTACGAAAACTATTTAAACAGAGCTCATGATTATCTGAAATGGGTAGTATCTCATACAAAGAGGAACGTGGTTAATTGGGGAGAATTAAACGAGATTTGGCGGCAAAAGTTAAAAGACGGACAAATAAGCAAGAAAGAATTTAAATTATTGGATTTTGGTCTTCCTAAAAAACTTATACTTTCATTTTTGAATGAAAAGACGTTTATCGGGATTTTAAAACGACATTGGCAAATAATTACTGAAAAACACGAACAGACACACCGCGTTTACAAAGATTTTTATCGCATTTATATTTTAAAAAAGAAGTAATATGGCCAAAAGAACGCAAATATGGCAACAATTTAGTCAAGATTATTGTAAAATGGTTATTCCCAATCGTCCAAGTCCCGAGGATTGCCGAAATTACAGTTTATTGATTAATCAGGTTTTGAAAAACAAAAAAAGAGTGAGAATACTAGTTATGGGTTCAACTCCGGAATTAAGGAGTCTTTTATTTACTTATACCTGCCTTCAAAAAGCCCGGGTTTATTGTCTTGATTTCAGTGAAAACATGTACAGGGCAATGACGGATTTTATTGCTAAAACGGACTTAAAAGAGAAATTTATCAAAGGCAATTGGTTGAAAACTGGGATTAAAGACGATTTTTTCGATTTAGTGGTAGGCGATGAAGTGATTTGCAACGTTCCGGTTAAGGGCCATGCCAAACTTTTTCAAGAAGTGAAAAGAATTTTAAAAAAAGATGGTTTTTGGATTACCCGGCATAATTTTTATCTGCCAAATGAAATTAAACCCGAACAGATTATTTTAAAAACAGTGAAAGACATTGTTCAAGGGAAATACGGTTTTCAAACCGCAATTAATTATCTTTACATCCTCTTGTTTTATAATATGGTTCAAAAAAACAAACAACGCCGGGTCAATATGGCCGAAGAAACAAGGGAAATGGAAAAGGCATATAAGAAATTAAAAGACGGGTTGGATAAAAAAGCGCTGAAAGCGTTGATTAAACATTTTAAAGAAAATTGGCGTTCCATTTTTGATTACTACTGGTATGTTCTTTCAAAAAAAGACAGCGAGAGAGAATTAAAGCCGTTTTTTGAAATAAAGAAGATTTTATACGCCCGCGATTACATTACCGCCAAAAATTCGCCAATTTGTTTGTTAAAAGTGAAAAAATAATATGGCAGATAAAAAATTTATCAAAAAAATGAAACAGAGTTGGGTGGAGATTGCGGAAAAATGGAAATCGTATAATTATCCAGTCAAACCTTCCCCGATGGAGATAAATTTTTTTGAAAAAGAGCTAAAAGAAATAATAAACAAGAAAAAAAATATTAAAGTTTTGATTTTGGGAGCAACGCCTGAATTTCGTGATTTATTAGCCAAGTATAAGCTAGAAGTTTGTTTAATTGATAATAACAAGACTTCTGTTAAGGCAATGACCTCTTTAGTGAAAAGGAGAAATAAGAAAGAGAAAGTTGTTATTGGAGATTGGTTAAAAATGCCTTTTAAAAAAGATAGTTTCGACCTGGTTTTCAGCGATTCGGCTCAGGACAATATTAAATTTAAGGATTTTAATGGATTTTTTAATAATGTCTATCAGGTTTTAAAACCGGAAGGATATTGGTTTTTTGGCGCCGCTAACGTGGAAAAGAGCCAAAGCATTTCTTTTAAAAGATATATTAAGGAATACAAGGAAAACCCAGGGAATTTCAAGGATTCTAGGAATTTTATTTCTTATTTTTTTAAGGTTGGTCGCGGTCCAGATTTTTACAAACCTAAAACAAAAAGTTTTGATTTTGCCAAGATTGATCAAAAAGTAAAAATCGCTGTTAAAAGGGGCAAAATTCCCGCTAAAGCCCTTGAAAATGCTTGTTTTCATTTAAATTATAAACAAGTTTTAATTGGCCAATCAGAATTCAAGAAAATGTTGAAAAAGAACTTTAATATTTTAAAAGAAATGAAAAAGGATAGGCATCCGGGTATGAAAATAAAGTGGGCTGTTGTTTTAAAACCAAAAAAATAATATGAAAAAGAAAATAGACAACCCTATTTGGCAGAAAAAAGAAAACTGGTGGTTTAATGTCTGGAAAAAGGCGGGATTACCATTCTTTCCTTCTCAGGGAGAAATTAAATTTTATAAAAAAACGGTTGACAAAATAGCTAAAAGAAACAATCCTAAAGTTTTAGTTTTGGGCGCCACGCCGCAAATCAGGGACTTATTGGCAGAATACAGGAATATTCAGGTTTATTTAATTGACGTTAACATTCCGGTTTATCGGGCCATGACCCGGCTTAGGAAGAAAAAGAATCCCAGAGAAAAACTAGTGGTGGCTGACTGGCTGAAAATGCCATTTCCGGATAATTTTTTTGATTTAGTCGTCGGTCACGGGTCTTTTTCCGTAATTAAGCTGAAAAATCATCAAAAATTATATCAAAACATCAAAAGAGTGGTGAAAAAGGACGGTTATATTTTAATCGGCCGATGTAACGTAGAGATTTTTTTAAGAAATCCCATAACTCTTAAGCAGTTGATTGTTAAGTATAAAAAAGATCCTGATTATTTCAAGAATTTTCAAAACAGGGTCTATATCCTTTATCGTCTGATTAAAGAGCCGGGAGTGTATGATCGCCGGATTCAAGGGTTCAGATACCATGTTTTGGTTAAAAAAGCGATTGATTATGCCAAAAAGCAGGGTTTATCCGATAAACAAATTCAAGATTTTTATTTTATCTATCCGGAATTGGGACCAAAAGCGGTTTATACAGACGTAGACATAGAAAGCATAAAAAAAGTCAAAGTTATGACAAAAAAACATTTTGTTATCAAAGAAGTTTATCAGGACGATTATCATCCCATTGCCAAGGTGTTTATTGATTTCTTATGTCAGGTAAAGAAATAATATGGTAAGAAAGAAATTGGACAATCCCATCTGGGACGAAAAATATCAAAAATGGTGGGAATTGTTTTGGGGCGGAGTAAAAGCTCCCTGGCGTCCGACAAAAAAAGAAATCAGATTCTGGGAAAAGAAAATAAAAGAACTTCTAAAAAAGAAAAAGTCATTAAAGATTCTATTACTGGGAGTCACTCCGGAGATTCGGGACCTGTTGTCCAAATATAAAAACAGGATAGAAGTGACCTTATTGGATCTTAATCCCCGGGTCAAGAGGGCGATGGACGCTTTAATGAAGAGAAAGAATCCCAAAGAGAAAACAGTTTGGGGCGACTGGCTGAAAATGCCTTTGCCTTCAAATTATTTTGACGTCGTTTTCAACGATGAGGGTTTTGAAAATATTGCTTTGAAAAATCATGACAGATTACACAAAAACATCAGGCGGGTTTTGAAAAAAGACGGATATTTCTTGGTCGGTCGCGCTTGTTTGGAATATTGTTTTAAGAATCCTTTAACCTTAAATCAGGTTTTAAAAAAGTATAAAAAAGACCCCAAGTTCTTCCGTAATTTTCATAACCGTCTTTGGTATTTATACCGTTTGTGTCCTTCGGAAAAATTCTTTTATAACAAAAAAGAACAAGCGGTTTTAATGGATAAAAAGGCGGCAAAAAAAGTATTTGACCAGGCTAAAAAAGCCGGCATAAAAGACTTGAAATATTTAAGCTGGGATCCGAGAATAGACTACCGGGATCTTAATTACAAGGAAATAGATTTAGCCAGTTTAAAAAGAGTAAAATCAATGATTCAAAAGCATTTTAAGATTGAACAGATTTATCAGGATTTATTTCATCCGGTAATGAAAATAAAGTATGATTTTATTTGTCGGCCTAAAAAATAGTATGAAAAAAAAGAGCTTAATTAATAAAAAAGAATGGGTGGAATATTTGGAACTTTGGCCGTCTTGGGGTCCGCCGGCCCGACCCGGTTCTTTTGATTTCATCCCAATTTTGTTTTAAGGAAAGAAATAGCATGCGAATAGCCCCTCACTTGGACCAATAATCATATGTGATATAAAATATATTTTGTGAAGATTACTATTTACTAGCCCAAGTGAGGGGTGAATAGCTCACTACGAATGCGCCCATGCGAATAATTTAGAATTTATGCAAATCAACATACCAAACATTTCAATCAGCCCTGATAAATTAATCAAGCATTGCGGTTATGCCGAAATTAGAAACAGAGAAGGGCAGACAAGCTATGTTCGTCGCTTGCGCGGCTATCAATATCCCCGTTTTCACGTTTATCTTGAAAAAGGATACATCAATCTCCATTTAGACCAGAAAAAACCCAGTTATCAGGGTGTTTCCGCCCACAGCGGTGAATATGACACTGAAGTGGTTAAAGAAGAAGGAAAAAGGATAAAAGAGGTTATTAATGAATATAAAAAATAAAACCCTTGATAAAACTCTTATTTTAAGATATAATAATAAGAGTTTTTATGTTTAAAACACTTTTAATAAACGCTTATGACTATTGAACAAATTTACAATTTAGCTATTGAAATGGGTATAAAAAACGACTTGCGCGGTCCTGAAGAAGTTAAGAAAATGTTGGGCCGGCTCAAAAAAGGATATGAGAAAATGTCAAAAAAGGAAAAGCAGGAATTTGACAAGGAAAGACTGACCAATCCTTTTTCCGACACCCGGATTTTAAACAAAACCGAGAAACCGGTTAAAAGAATTTTAACCGGCATTGACATCGGAGTGGGTGAGTTGATATTGGCTGAACATTTGGGCAACGTTGATTTGGTCTTATCCCATCATCCTTTAGGAAAGGCTTTGGCCGGTTTGGACGACGTGATAAAACTGCAAGCCGACGTTTTAGCTCTCTACGGCGTTCCCATTAATATCGCTGAAAGCCTGGTTCATATCAGGATGGAAGAAGTTAGCCGTTCTCTTTCTTCAGCCAATCATAATCGGGAAGTTGACGCGGCAAAATTATTAAAAAAAGGTCTGATGTGCGTGCATACGGCGGCGGACAATTGCGTCACCGATTTTTTAAAGAAGTTGATTGAGAAAAAAAAGCCGGAATATGTTGAAGAGATTTTAGATTTATTAAAGACCGTTCCGGAATATCAAGAAGCGATGAAAATAGGGGCGGGACCGAGGCTTTTTTCCGGTCGGCCGGAAAACCGTTGCGGCAAAATCGCCTTAACGGAAATTACCGGCGGAACAGAAGGTTCAAAAGACGTTTACGAAAAGCTGGCTCATGTTGGAGTGGGGACTGTTCTGGCTATGCATATGAGCGAAAAAAACAGAAAACAAGCGGAAAAAGCCCATATTAACGTGGTTATTGCCAGTCACATCGCTTCTGATTCATTGGGAATGAACTTATTTTTGGATGAACTAGCCAAAAGGAAAATTGAAATCGTTCCTTGTTCCGGGTTAATCAGGGTGGAGAGGTTTAGGAAATAAAATGGTAAAACAAACAATAAACAAACCATCCTGGAGGGCTTACGCGCGACTTTATCAGCAGATAATGCCGCCTTTTATTCCTTCAAAAGTGCATTGCCGGCTTTATGAGAAGATTTTAAGAAAAGTTAAGGAAGAATCGGGAAACAAGGGCTTGGTTTTGGGCTGTACTCCTGGTTGTCGCGACAGTTTGGCCAGGGTGAAATTTAAAACCACTCTTTTAGATTACAGCCCGGAAATGATTAAAGCCATGGGCGGTTTAAGAAAAAATAAAAGCCGGGAAAAAAAAGTCATCGGCCTATGGACCAAGGCCGGCGAATATTTTCCGGCAGATTCTTTTGACGCCATTTTGGGCCACGTCGTAACCAATAATCTTTTGACTTTGCCTTTGTATGAAAAGTTTTTCCAAGAAATGGAAAAGATTCTGAAACCTCAGGGAAGATTGATTTTAAGCGTCGTTTTGCCGGCGCCAAGACCGCTGAAAGCGGAAGAGATGATAAAGAAATGCAGAAGAAACCCGGACTATTTCAGGAATCTCAATAACAAAATTTACGCTTGGGCATCCTGCGCTTACGGCGACCCCAGATTTTACAATAAAAAGACCTATACGGCCGTCTTGAACGACCAGACGAATTTTATGAGAAAAAAACTGGACAAAGGCGAAATAACGAAAAAGGAATATCAATTGCTGACTTTTTCCTTTTACGACAATCCCCATCGGGTCACTTATCTTCCTACTAAAATTTTAGAGAAGATAATAAAAAGATATTTTGTTGTCAGTAAGAGATATAAAGAACCGCATACCCATCGCGCTTTTACTGATTTTTATCAAATTTATTGTTTAAGAAAAAAATGAAATATCCCAGTTATCTTAATTTAAGCGGGAAAGAGTTGGAATCAAGGATTGAACAGGCAAATCAACTGCTTGAATCTTGTCGGGTTTGTCCGCGAAAGTGCGGCGTTAATCGGTTGAAAAACGAAAGAGGTTTTTGCTATTTGGGGAAAAAAGCGGCGGTTTTTAGTTTTAATCCCGATTTTGGCGAGGAAAAATGTCTAACGGGAAAATACGGCTCAGGAGCAATTAATTTTAATTTTTGCAATCTTTCTTGCGTTTTTTGCCGGACTTATGACATCAGCCAGTTGCAACGAGGTAAAAAAACGCCGGGCAAAGAAATCAGCAGTAAGGAATTGGCCGGAATGATGCTCAAATTACAAAAACAAGGCTGCCATAATATCAGTTTAATCAATCCTACCTCTCAAGGGCCGCAAATTTTAGCCGCTTTGCCAATAGCCATTAAACAGGGATTGGTCATTCCTTTTGTTTACAATACGAACGCTTATGATTCAGTGGAAACTCTGGAGTTATTGGATGGAATCATTGATATTTATTTACCGGATTGTAAATATTCGGATGATGACTTGGCAAAAAAATATTCTCAAGCATCAAATTATTTTCAAATAGCTAAGAAAGCCATTAAAGAAATGCATCGGCAAACGGGGGATTTGGAATTTGACGCTCAAGGTTTAGCCAAAAAGGGTCTTTTAGTCCGTCATCTTATTCTCCCCAATAACATAGCCGGTTCGGCCAAGGTTTTAAAATTTTTAGCCGAAAAAATTTCCCCCGACACTTTTGTAAACATTATGAATCAGTATAATCCCTGCTGGCGAGCCAAAGATTTTTCCGAGCTTGATCGGCAAATCACCATTGAAGAATACGAAGAGGTTGTTGATTTAGCCAAGGGATACGGATTAAACTGGTTCATCGAATAATTTATTTTAAAAGATGTTTATTTTTAACGGTTTTTTATTTGGTTTAGCTAAGGTAATTTTTTACCTGACCTGGCGTGTGCCGGTTTTTTATTTCCTTTATTTTAACTGAAGAGAAGAAGATAAGACAATTTATTTTTGGCCATTTAATCGGCTACGTCCTGTTCGGCACTCTTGTCAGGATAAACTTGGCAAATGAAAATTAGAGAATCAAGTAAAATATTGCTCATTGTTTCTTTGGTATTATTGCTATTGATAATAATTTTAATTTTTAAATATATGGGACGACAAAAAATAAGTAAAGAATCAATCAGACAACCAGTGGTGGCAGGGTCGTTTTATCCGGCTAATCCAGATGTTTTATCGGAGCAAATTGATTATTTTTTAAACCGAACAGAAGACATTCCTGTGCAAGGAGAATTAAGAATGCTCATTTTGCCCCACGCCGGTTATGAGGCTTCGGGCTCGGTAGCCGCCTATGGCTTTAAAAAATTAATCGGTAAAAAATTTAAAACAGTCGTCATAATCGGCCCTTCCCACAGCGACTGGTTTGAAGGCAATGCCGTTTACCCTCGGGGAATCTGGCAAACGCCTTTGGGAAAAGTGGAAATAGACGCCGATTTGGCCGAGAAATTGATTAAAGAGAATAAAAGCATTTTTAATCGTCCTCAAGCCCATTATCAGGAACATTGTTTGGAAATCATGTTGCCTTTTTTGCAAAAGGTCTTAAAGAATTTCAAAATCGTTCCCGTTATTGTTGGTCAATCAAATGAAGAAAGTCGTCAAGCTTTGGTCAGGGCTTTAAATAAACATTTGACCGACGACGATCTGGTCATTATCAGTTCAGACCTCTCCCATTATCCTTCTTATAAAACAGCCAATGAAGTTGATCAAAAAACCATTCAGGCGATTTTGACCGGCGAGGTGAAAATGTTTGAAAAGTCAATCAGGGAATCCATGGCTCAGGATTTGCCCGGTTTAGACACTTGCGCCTGCGGCGAAGAAGCAATCAAGATTGGATTGTCTTTGGCTCAATCTTTGAATTTAAATCAAATCAAACTTTTGAAATACGCCAATTCCGGAGATATTTTCGGCGACAATTCAAGAGTCGTGGGGTATCCGGCTATTGCCTTTGGTAAAACTGAACAAAGTTTTGGTGAAAAAAATTTGTCTTTAACGCAGGCAGACAAACAAACTTTGTTAAAAATCGCCCGGGAAAGCATTGAGAGTTATCTGAAAAACAAAAAAATTTCTCAGTTTGACGACGTTTCTGAAAGATTACAACAACCGCAGGGAGTTTTTGTGACCTTAAATAAAGACGGTCAATTAAGGGGCTGTATTGGTAGGATTATAGAGGAAAAAGAACCTTTGTATGAAGTGGTTTCGGAAATGGCTTTGGCCGCCGCTTTGGAGGATCCGAGGTTTGTTCCGGTGAAATTGGAAGAAATGAAAGAAATTGAAATGGAAATTTCCGTTCTTTCACCTTTGAAAAAAATAAAAGACCCGTTTAAAGAAATTGAAATCGGCAAATACGGGGTACTTGTGCAAAAAGGATTTAATTCAGGCGTTTTCTTGCCCCAAGTGGCAACAGAGAACAATTGGGATTTGGAAATGTTTATGGGTGAATTGTGCGAGCACAAAGCCGGATTGGCGCGCGAGGATTGGAAAAAGCCGGGGATTGATATTTATATTTTTTCCGCCGAAGTTTTTTCAGAATAAGCAGAGTTTAACCATAGAATTCGAACCCGCGACATTACTCTGAGAGAGTCATGGTTTTAACCCCTAAACTACGACGTCATTGTTATTAACAATATAAAGAAAGAAAAAAGCAACGATTTTTTTTAAGGCGAAACGTTTTTTGATTTCTTGATTAAGAAGAAAATAATAACGGCAATGACAATAATCAAAGACCAGCTGATGATTTTACCGGTTCTGAGGTCTGCGTGTTTTTGCGAAGCGAGAGTCAGTTTTTCCACGGGAGAGATACACCCTCGGCTCAGACATTTAACAATTGTTTGTTCAATTTCCACGGCAATGGATTGATTGTAGGCTGTAAAACCTTTTTCGCCAATTAAGATGACAGGAATAGGGGTCTGGCTCAGGTCCAGATTATAAACTGTGCCGAAAGCGAAATAAGCTTGTTGAGTCTGCGGGTTGATGAAAATTTCAAAATTTTTAACCTTTATTTCGGGATATTTTTTTACCAAATCGCCCAAAAATATTCCTGCTTGATGGCAAACCGGGCAGGTTTGACTGTAAAAGAAATATATGTCAACCGGATAGGTGGCTTGGACTGATTGGCAGATTAACAAACTGAGAATGATTAATAAAGTAATTTTAAAAATAAACATTTTCATGTATTTATCTTAACAGATCTGTTAAAATTTTCCAGATTTTCATAGTTGACCCCACCATTTTGTCGTGATTTAAAACTCGTAAACTTAATTTTGGCTTTAAGTAAAAGTTATTGCAAAATGGTGGGGTTGACGGGTTTTTAAATTTCCTTTAGAATTCCCTAAAAGGTCATTAATTGTAATAATTAAAAAGAGGTATATTTTATGGAAAAATTAAAATTACAGCCTTTAGGCAGCCGGTTAATTGTTAAGCCGATTGCCGAAAACGAGGTCACCAAATCCGGCATTATACTGCCGGAAACCGCGGATAAAGAGAAACCCGTCCGGGGAGAGATTTTGGCTATTGGTCCGGGCAAAACCCTGGAAAACGGCCAACGAGAGAAAATTGATTTAAAGGTCGGTGATAAAGTCTTATTTGAAAAATACGGCGCAGACGAGTATAAGGTTGATAATAAAGAATTTTTAGTGATAGAATATGATAAGGTTGTCGCTGTAATTAAATAAATGAGTTGTTATGGCAAAACAAATATTATTTAACGAAGAGGCGCGCGCGGCCTTAAAACGCGGGGTTGATAAACTGGTCTCAGCCGTCAGAGTAACCTTGGGGCCGGTGGGAAGAAACGTTATCCTGGATAAGGGTTTTGGTTCTCCTACTATCACCAATGACGGAGTAACCGTGGCTAAGGAGATTGAATTGGAAAACAAATATGAGAATGTTGGAGCCCAGCTGATTCAGGAAGTGGCTTCAAAAACCAATGATGTGGCTGGTGATGGAACCACCACGGCGGCGATTTTAGCTCAGGCTATTATTACCGAAGGGTTTAAAAACGTGGTTGCCGGCGCGAATCCTTTATTAATCAAACAAGGAATTGACAAAGGAGTAGAAGTGATTGTCAAAGAATTAAAAGAGAAAATCGCCCGACCGGTTTCTACTCAGGAAGAGATTCAGCAGGTGGCGACAATTTCCGCCAACAGCCAGGAGATTGGGAAAATTATTGCCCAGGCAATGCAGAAGGCCGGAAAGGACGGAGTGATTACCGTTGAAGAATCCCAGTCTTTCGGCATGGAACTGGATTTTACCGAAGGAATGCAGTTTGACAGAGGTTATGTTTCTCCTTATATGATTACCAATGCGGAAAAAATGGCGGTTGAATACGACGACCCTTACTTCCTGATTACCGACAGGAAAGTGGCGGCCATTAATGAAATTCTTCCCTTAATGGAAGAGATGGCCCAGACGGGTAAAAAGGACCTGGTGGTTATTGCTGATGAAATTGAAGGCGAAGCCCTGGCGACTTTTGTGGTAAATAAATTAAGAGGCGTTTTCAATGTTTTGGCGGTTAAGGCTCCGGGATTCGGCGATAGAAAAAAAGAGATGCTTCAGGATATCGCGGTCTTGACCGGCGGTAAAGTTGTTTCTGAAGAGGTGGGCATGAAATTGGAAAATACGCATTTAAAGGATTTGGGTCAGGCCAGGAGAGTAGTGGCTACCAAGGACAATACTACCATAGTCGGCGGTAAAGGGAAAAAACAGGAAATCCAGAATAGAATTGTCAATATAAAAAAAGAAATGGAATTAAGCGATTCTGATTTCGACAAGGAGAAATTACAGGAAAGATTGGCAAAGTTGGCCGGAGGCGTGGCCGTCATTAAAGTCGGCGCGGCCACGGAAACGGAAATGAAAGAAAAAAAGTTTAAAGTTGAAGACGCGGTTAATGCCACTAAGGCGGCTCGCGAAGAAGGAGTGGTGGTCGGCGGCGGCGTAGCCCTGATCAGATGTTTATCGGTTTTAGACAACCTTAAAGTCAAGGGTGATGAAAAGAACGGCATAGAAATCCTTAAAAGGGCTTTATATGAGCCGTTAAAACAAATTGCTAATAATACGGGAAAAAGAGATGGAGCCGTAGTAGTTCAAAAGGTTATGGAAAACAAAGGCAATTACGGATATGATGCGGCTAATGACGAATTTGGAGATTTAGTGGAAAAGGGAATTGTTGACCCGGTTAAAGTTACTCGTTCAGCTTTGCAAAATGCGGCTTCAATTGCCACTTTATTTTTAACTGTAGAAGCAGTAGTTACGGATAAACCGGAAAAAGAAGAAAAGTCAGGAGGTATGCCGGGTGGAATGCCGGGAGGAATGCCGGGTGGTATGGATTATTAGGGAAAAAACCGTTATCACATAAAAGAAAAAAAGGGTCTGTAAGACCCTTTTTTATTTTTTAGATTTTTTTTTATTCATCTGGTTCGTTAACGCGATTGACCCGGCAATGAATCCGAAAATAATTCCGGTGACCATGCCTGTATTAAGTAGATGTTTGAAATACGATCCGGGATGCGGATCATTTAAAACTTTATCAGGCGCCGTATAAACGCCAATGATCAGTCCGACAATGAACGAGACCAGAAACAGAATCATAAACCAGTTGGTGAAGGCGTACCGTTTTTTCCATTCGTCTTCTTTAATGTATGTTATCCACCACCAGATTAACATAAGGATAAAGACATAAAGAAACCTGTCTTTACTAAAGAGATAGACGATAAAGCAGAACATGAAGAAATTTGTGCCATTACTGATATTTCTCCATACCCGTGAATCCTCTGCCTTTCCAGCACTCACAAACCACGGAATTATCAGAACGATGCATAAAACAATGAATAAAATGAACATTTTTTTTCCTCCTATTTTATTTTTATTTGTTTCTATTTTCTGTATATATCATAGCAAAAATTATGGCTTTTGTCAATATTAAGTTATCCCCTGACAAACTTTGAAATTTATGGTAGAATAAATTTAAAATATTAACATAAGAATCTGGCTTCGTCAGAACCCTGAAAATTTAATACTTATTGTATATATAGATAATAATGTAATTAAATTAAAAAATTTATGGGAGAAGAAAACATTATTGAAAAAATCAGTTCGGCAATTGACGCGACTAAAAAACCCGGGGTCTTACCTAGATTTTTAGCCGCCATTTCTTATTTAGGCGTTCTTTGTTTGGCGCCAATCATTCTCAAGGTCAAAAACGATTATGTTCGTTTTCATGCCCGTCAGGGATTAATCCTGTTTATTGCCGAGATAGTCTTTATCTTAATATGGGTCATTCCTTTTGTCGGCGTAATAATTGGATTCATCGGTTGGATTATTTGTTTTGTTTTTTCTTTAATGGGTCTAGTCAACGGGATTGCCGGCCGGGAATGGAAAGTGCCGGTTTTACACAGGTTTACCAGTAAAGTAAGGTTTTAACGATTTTGTCTGACAAAATCAACCCCCTCCTTTTGCGGCCTTTGCGCGAAAAGAAGGGGGGAAGATTTTTCAGGTATAAAATCAGAACATAAACTTGAGTTTATGTGCTCAACCGAGCACTAAATGCTTTTAGTGCTCTGGTCGTTACCAAGCACTCAGCACAGATTTTCTAACTTATTATTTTAGAAAGATTTTTCATTTAAAATAGATAAATACTATTATAGAGAACTGAGTGCTCGGTGCTCAAAAATATAATAAAATTTAATTCGCTTCGCTCTAAAATTTTAATATTTTTAGCATGATTAAGTGGTTTAAGGAAATTAATATTAAAGACATCCCCCGGGTCGGAGGCAAGAACGCTTCTTTGGGAGAAATGTATCGCAATTTAAGCGAGAAGGGCGTAAGAGTCCCTAACGGTTTTGCCACCACAGCCGAAGCTTATTGGTATTTTTTAGCCAAATCAGGATTGAAAGAACAGATTAAAAAGCTTTTAAAAGGTTTGGACGTCAGGAACATTAGGAATTTAATGAGCCGGGGCAAAAAAATTCGTCAAATGATTTTAAAGGCTGAATTGCCTGAAGATTTTAAGTCGTCCATTGTTAATGCTTATAAAGACCTTTCCCAACAATACGGGGTAAAAGCGGTTGACGTGGCAGTCAGGAGTTCGGCCACGGCTGAAGACCTTCCAAACGCGTCTTTTGCAGGCCAGCAAGAAACATATCTGAACATTCGCGGGGAAAAACAACTTTTGGCGGCGGTGCGGAAATGCATTGCTTCGCTTTTTACCGACCGGGCCATTGTTTACCGGGAAGAGCAGGGTTTTGATCATCTTAAAATCGCTCTTTCCGTCGGAGTGCAAAAAATGGTCCGCAGCGACCTGGCTTATTCGGGAGTAATGTTTTCCTGCGACACAGAAAGCGGCTTTGCCGACGTGACGGTTATTAATTCTTCCTGGGGTCTGGGTGAAAATATTGTTCAGGGAAAAATCAGCCCCGACGAATTCATGGTTTATGAACCCTTGATTGATAAATTTAAGCCGATTGTCAGCAAGAAACTGGGAGCCAAAGAATGGAAGATGATTTATACAAAA
>Ga0265594_1001157_pt1 | contig 20820 bp, 21 predicted proteins | sample saktaG_11_FD_190147 | JGI IMG/M metagenome (GOLD analysis project Ga0265594, IMG submission 190147) | Saline water microbial communities from Sakinaw Lake, British Columbia, Canada - sak_2011_5_24_80m | ecosystem: Environmental > Aquatic > Non-marine Saline and Alkaline > Saline ... | reverse complement strand
TAATATTTTCCCCAAGGCTTGAAATATCTCCGCCCCTGCTCTTAGCATCTCGGCAAAATTAGGGAATTTCTCTCTTTTAGGAATGACAAAATATTCTTGACAATCGGTTGACCAATTGCCATGCTTACCGCCTTCTAATAATAAAATCTGTGGCTGGGTGAGTTCGAATTTTGAGTTTCCTGATAATTGACCAAAGTACTCATACAAAGGAATCTTTTGAGATTTTGCCGCGGATCGACAAACAGCCATTGAGGTTCCCACAATAGCATTACCTCCCAGCCGTGATTTATTTTCTGTCCCATCTAGATCAACCATCATCATGTCAATTTCTCTCTGATTGTAGACGTCTTTACCAATAAGTAAGCCTCTAATTTTTGTATTTACATTCTTAACCGCTTTTAAAACTCCTTTTCCGTTGTACCTCTTGGGATCGCCATCTCTCAATTCAAGGGTTTCAGCTGCTCCAGTTGATGCACCGGAAGGAACTTCACTAATGGCTACTGTTCCATCTTCAAGCTCCACTTGAACCGAAACAGTCGGGTGACTTTTTGAATCCAAAATCTCGCAAGCTTCAATTTTTTTGATTTTCATTTATAATAAATCTAGTATAACACAACCAGTAATCATCTTGACAAATGACCTATAATTTGGTTAAATACGGATAAAGAATATGACTTTTGAAATTTCTCGCACTATTGAACCCAAAAGCGGCATACATGCTTTATTTTTGGACTGGCAAGCCCAAAGACGTGGTGAAACCGTCCAAACATATATTTTTAGAGAAGGCGAAAAACTTATGCCCCTTCCCTTTAGCGGCATTGATTGGAGTATGCCCATAGGTGGCCTCTTAGTAGAAGCATACAGATCAGTAAGAAATATCGACCGCGCTTCAGTAAGTGGCAAAGAATTAATAATGGTGGTGGGACGTGACCGAGAAAGTTTCGAAAGCTTCTAGAGATTAATCACCTTCATTTCATCCAAAAATTCTTTTTTTATCAAACTTGACTAGGACAACAATTTAAGCTGAGGAACTCTTTGGAAATGTTTTTTATTTTTAGTTACTAAAGTCAAGTCTGCGCTTAAAGCTGTGGCCGCGATTAAAAGATCAAACTCATCTAGTCTTTGACCTTTAGTTTCAAGGTTAACTTTTAACATGCCATAAACATTAAGAATGTCTTCATTGAAATGAATAATACCAATCCTCAAGTCTTCTAACATTTGCTTAATTTTCCTTAAGTTTTGAGTTAGTTTTTTTGATTTGTGAATGCCATAATAAAGCTCCGCTTGGCTAATAACACTAATAGCGCTGCCTTTTTTAATTAACGAAACATCCATTTCTTTTTTACCCCTCAAGTGTTCAACAATAACATTCGTATCAAGAAGATATTTCATAAATCAACTGTTCTTTTGCGAAAATGTCTTTTTTTAGAAACATCAGGAAAATTAGGAATAGCGCCGAAGTATTTTTTAAGCTTTTTCTCAACATTAATCCCTTTTTCAGAAGAAACAATCGGAACAATTTTAACAAGAGGCTCGCCATATCTCTCAATAATGGCTATTGCTTTACCATAAGCAACCATATTTAAAATCTCTGCCGTTTTTCTTTTAAGCTTAGTTGAAGAAAGATGAGTATTTTTCATCATATAGTTATTTTACACAAAATAGTTAAATTTGTCAAGACAAATTAATTACCTTCATTTCATCCAAAAATTCCTTTTTTATCAGTTCCGGCTCGGCCGTAGTCATAATGGTCTGCTGCCGGTTAATAATACCCAAAACTTTCTCTCTGAATTCTTCATCCAACTCAGAAAAAACATCGTCTAAAAGCAAAACAGGCTGCTCTCCCTGCCTGCCGGCAGACAGGTTTTTCTGAATAAATTCTAGCTCTGCCAGTTTTAAATTTAAAACCGCTAATCTCTGCTCACTCCGACTGCCAAAAAGAGATAAATCTCTTTTTTGTTTTTCAACAATAAATTCATCACGATGCGGACCAGTTAAAGTCATCCCTAAAATAATCTCTTTTTCTATGTTTTTTTCAAAAAGAAAACGGCTCTGCTGATAACTAAGCCGCAACCCTGCTGGCCAAAGCTGATTAACAAAATCGATAAATTCACTTCTGGCCCGAAAAACTATCTCTCCATTCTTGGTTAATGATTTATTCCAAAAATAAAGATCGCTCTTTTTTGAAACGCCATTTCTTATTCCTTCTAGAATTTTATTTCTGCTTTTCAGGACTTTTTGATAAGTTCCGAGCGAACGACCGTATTCCCAGTTGATCTGAACTAAAACATTGTCTAAAAACTCTCGTCTTTTTGCTGGTGAACCAGTAATAATCTTGATGTCTTCGGGTCGAAAAATAACGGTCAAAAGCTGACCAATAAAGTTATTTCTTCTTTTGGTCACGCCATTAATAGAAAACTTTCTTTTCGGCGCCTTCTGTCTATTCACCTCACCCGGAGTTAAAACAACTTCTAACTCTGTGTTCTCTGTTCTTTTCTGTGCCTTCTGTGATTCTATCTTCTTATTCGAAATCACTCCTGAAATCCGGGCTATTTCTTGATCATATTTAATCATTTGCGCTACCACCATGGCCCGAAAAGAATTAGTAGTTGAAAGTAGAGAAATTGCCTCAAGAATAGTTGTTTTGCCGGTCGTGTTGGGTCCCAAAATCAAGGTCATTCCCGGCGCAAACTCAAACTCAGCCTTCTCAAAATTCCGAAAATTCTCTAAAGACAAATTCTTAATTTCCATTCTTTAATTATACAATATCGTAACCTGTCTTCTAAGGTGAGCCAAGAAGAAAATAAAACCTACTTCTGACACTTTGGGCAAAAGTAGGTTCCCCGACCGCTGAGTTTGATTTTAGCCACTTTTCCTTTGCAATCAAAACACTTTTTTCCTTCCCGACCGTAAACTAAAAAGTGGTCTTGGTAAGAACCTTTCTGGCCTAAGGCGTCTAAATAATCATGATCGGAAGCACCGCGATACTTGATGCCCGCTTTTAAAACTTTTATTATTGCTTTTTTCAACTGTTCAATTGCTTGATTGCCCAATTGTTTGGCTGATTTTCGTGGATCAATTTTAGCTAAAAAAAGGGCCTCGCTTGCATAAATATTGCCGATGCCAGCGATTTTATTTTGATCCATTAAAACAATCTTAATTGCTCTTCTGGTTTTAGAAAAAATCTTTTTCAAACAAATAATCGTAAATTCTTTAGAAAACGGCTCTGGCCCAAATTTTTCAGCTTCTAGCGTCCAGCTTCTAGCATCTAGTAGTTTTATCCAACCAAATTTTCTCAGATCGCAAAAACGCAATTCTTTCCCACCACTCAAAGTTATAAGCACCCGCTGCCAATCATCCTGCGGATCATTTTTATCTCTCACCAAAAGCCGGCCTGTTAATTTTAAGTGAACGACTAAAATTTTGCCATTAGAAAGAAAAACCTGGAGCAGCTTGGCCCTACGACCGATTTTTTTAATCGTTGTTCCCATCACCGCCTTCTTCACCACCCCCAATGAAGGCTGTACCTGCTTTACCGAATCCGTTTTAATATCCAAAATCTTCTTGTCAACAATTAGTTTTGTTAAATCCCTTTTTATTGTTTCTACTTCTGGTAATTCGGGCATATTATTCTTCTAACTTTACCAACCTTCCTGTTTCTCTGGCTTTTTCAAACATAAAACTAAAAAACAAACCGCTTAGCACTAAATATAAAATATTTAAGCCGAACGCCCAAAGAATATGTTCAATCGAAAAGCCGGCGCCGGCTAAAACACCCCGCATTCCTTCAAAAACATGGGTTGTCGGCAGAAACCAGGCGATTTTTTGCATCCATAAGGGCAAAGAATCAAACGGATAAAGAACACAGGAAAAGGGATGAATTAAACCAATCAAACTCCAGGAAAAGGCCTGAATCCGAAGACCATAACGAACAATAAATCCTGTAATAAAAAGCCCTGCTATCCATCCCGATATTAAAAGACTGGCAAAAAAAGGAATCAAAGACCAGCCAAGAATAAATAAATTAAAAGAATAAGCAAAAAAAGCAACTGCTGTCACTGCCAAAAGAGTAAAAACAATTTTGATCGCTCCTAAGAGCAATGTGCCTGCCAAAAATTCCCAAATAGTTAAAGGGCTAACAAAAAGATTCAATAAATTTTTTGACCAAACATTGCGTAAAAAAGTCACCGAAATATCTTCCTGGGCTCGCCAAACAATATGCCATAAAATCATACCGCTCATTAAAAAAGCAATAATATTACCGGAAATACCTTTGAGCTGATAGAAATAACGAGTCATTAAACCCCAAATCAACAAATCAAGCACTGGCCACCAAAAAGCATTAACAAAATCTTCAAATGAGTGTCTCATGTGAAAAAGATTTTGAACAGTAATAGCTTTAATGCGATGAAACTTCATTGTTGTTTACTATTATTCCTCGTAATCTTTAAAAAAACATCTTCTAAGTTTGGTTTTTTAATATCGATTTCCACAATTTTGATTTTTGATCTGGCTAAACTGGTTAAAACTTGGGCAATCTTTTCCTCTGTCAGCTTAATGATCAAATTATGAGGCTGGGGAATCAAAAAATTGAGTTGATGTTTCTTGGCAAAATTAATAACATCATCCAGTTGAGCATCAAAAATTAAATTCAAAGTGCAATCAGAAACCATCTTTGTTAAATTCAAAGGAGTATCCTGGACAACGATTTTACCTTTATTCAGAAAAATTACCCAATCGCACATCTGGGCGATTTCAGCCATGTTGTGGGAAGTATAAAGCATGGAAACAGTATGTTTTCGCCTAATTTTAAATAAAAAATCCCTGGTTTTTTGAGCAATATTCGGATCCAAAGAAGCGGTTGGTTCATCCAAAAGCAAAAGATTGGGGTAATTAATTAAAGCCTTACAAAGACCAAGTCTAGTTATCTCGCCAGAAGAAAGGCCCATCACCAGCCGGTTGCGAAGATAACCAACTTCAAAAGTTTCTAAAGTCTTATCGATTCTCTCTTTTGGGTTTTTAACATCATAAAGAAGGCTAAAAACATAAAGATTTTCATAAACTGTCATTCTTTTTCGGAATTCAGTATATGTAGAGGCGAAATTCAAGTTTTGTAAAATTTCACTGCGATGAGTTTCAATATTTTTGCCAAAAATCTCAATAGAACCTGAAGTCGGTTTGATTAAACCCAGCAACATCGCAATTGTCGTTGTTTTGCCCGCGCCATTCGGACCCAATAAACCTATAATCTGGCCTTTTTTAATGCTAAAAGAAACATTATCCACAGCCAAAAAATAGCCCTTGCCTGCTGTAGCTTTGGCAGAGGCGGGAAATTTCTTAGTCAGATTTTTAACTTCAACTACTGTCTTCATAAGCCATATTGTAGCCTATTTATAGCCAGATAGCAACGGAAATTGTACGCCCAGGGGTGTAATTATGCTGATGCCTTAGACATTTTTTCTCTAACAAACTTTTTTATTTCTCTTTTAAACTTTTCTTTACTAAACTTTTTCGCTTGAGCAACACAGTCGCTATTTTTAAACTTTAAACTTTTAAACTTTTTTAAACTTTCAACCAGAGATGCTACTGTCGGCTCATCAAAAAACACTCCTGTTTTTCCCTGAACAACCGTTTCTACCACTCCACCGCTTCTTAAAGCAATTACCGGCTTGCCAAAGCTCATTGCTTCTACCGGAACAATGCCAAAATCTTCATCTTCTGCCGGAAAAATCAAAGCTTGGCAATTAGTATAAGCTTTGCTAAGCTCTTCATCAGAAACATGGCCTAAAAATTTTATTCTTGAACTTGCAAACGAACGCAGATATTTTTCTTCTCTTCCGGTTCCCACCACCCATAATTCTAAACCCAGCTTATTGCAAGCCTTAATTGCCAAATCAATTCTTTTGGCGCGGGCGAGACGAGAAACACAGAGGAGGTAGCTTCTGCCTGCTATTTCACCTCCGAGGAGTGCATTCGCACACCTCGCAGGTGTTTGGGGCTTGTGTAACTCAACCGGCGGGTAAATGACAGTCGACTGGCGGCGATAAAACTTCCAAATTCTATCTGCCGTAAACTGCGAATTGGCAATTAAATAATCCGGTCGTTGACTGGCAGTAAAATCCATCATTCTCATTTTATGATTCAATAAACCGCCAGCTATCCGTCCCCACCAATATTTTCTCCAGTTACGCGCCGTTTTATAACCATATAAAAATCTCGGCGGTGTATGCAGATAACAAATGTGAAGTATTTCTGGCCGCGTGATAACTCCTTTGGCCATATACATCCAGGTCGAAGAAATAACTAAATCAAAATTACTAAGATCAAAGTTCTCAAATAACGCAAGCGAAAAAAGCCTCATAGGTGAAAGTAAAACTCTTCCAAAGGGTAATTTTTGTAACCAGCTAGTTTTAAGATCAAATTTGGAAAACTTTTTCATTCCCGGATTGTTCTTGTCATAAAAAGCAGTAAAAATCGGAGCCTTAGGGTATATCTCATGAAGAGCTTCCAGGACCCGTTCAGCTCCGCCATACTCTATTAAAAAGTCATGTATTAAAGCTACTCTCATAATTATTCAATAATTCAGTAACCCAATAATTCAATAATTCAAATTTACTGTCTTTACTGTTTTATTAATTTATTGATTTATTCAAATGAGCTTCATTTGCTCTCTTTCCCCTTCTTCCAATTTTTTTATCAAAGATTTAAAGCCAAATTTCTCCAGTGCTTTTCTAACTTTCTCCTTATCATAGTTTATCCTACATTCCTTGAGACAAAAATCCAGTTTCACATCTTTTTTTATCTTTGCTAATTTTTGAGACAAAAGTGCCGCCTTCTTCTTTTCTTTATTAAATTCCTTCATTATTTCTTCCAAACTCCCAAATTCTTTAAGAAGCTTTATCGCTGTTTTTGGACCAATACCATTAACACCCGGATAATGATCTGAAGGATCACCAACCAAGGCCTTATAATCAACCACTTGAGAGGCTTTAATCCCAAGAATTTCTTTTACTCTCTTTTCATCTATCAGCTCTCCTCCAAAAATACCTCTTTGTAGAGCATAAACTTTAGTTTTTTTATCTATCAGTTGAAAAATGTCTTTATCGCCAGTAATAATAATAATCTCAAGTTTTTTAGCTGCTCGTTTCGCGAGTGTGCCGATAACGTCATCCGCTTCAAAACCAGATTTCTCAAAAATAGGAATGTCAAAAGATTTAACCATCTTGTGAATAGGTTCAATCTGAGCAATTAAGTCATCATCTGCCTTGGGTCTTGTCGCCTGATATTCTTTGAAGAGTTTATGCCTGAAAGTCGGCTCAGGCAAATCAAAAGCAGCAGCCAAATAAGTCGGTTTTAAATCAGAAAAAATCTTAAAAAGCATTCGGGTGAAACCATAAACTGCATTAATAGGCTTACCTTTTGAATCTGTCAAGCTCTTGGGAAGCGCATGATAAGCCCGATATATAACAGCATGGCCATCTATAAGAACCAATCTCTTCATGAAGTTATTTTAGCACATACCTATCCCACACCTGGTGTGTGCAAAGCCATTAATTTCTTAAATTCATCGCCCTCTATTGTTTCCTGTTCGATCAATTTCTTGGCAATCAAATCAAGCTTATTTTTACGCTTTTTGAGAATCTCCTTTACTCTCTCATAACAACTGTCAATTACTTTTTTAATCTCTACATCCACCTTCGCCTGCATTTCTTCCGAAAGCTCGGATGGTTTAATCATCATTCTCCCCCATTCCATTGTTTCAAACTGCGGCCCAAGATAAATCGGCCCCAAATCACTCATTCCGTACTCAATCACCATTTTTCTCACTACTTTTGTTGCCTGACCAATATCGCTAGCCGCACCGCCGGTAAATTCTTTAAAAATTAATTCCTCGGCCGCTCGGCCTCCTAATAAAGCAATAATTTTCTCCAAAAGTTCTGTTTTGGTCTCAGTATATTTATCTTTTTCAGGCGGAATTAAAGTAAAACCTAAGGCCATTCCCCGAGAAACAATGCTCACCCGATGAACAGGATCCATTGTGGGTAAAAAGTAAGCCGTCACCGCATGGCCTGCTTCATGATAAGCAGTCATCTTCCGTTCTTCTTCTGACTGCAATCGCTTCTTTTCCGGTCCCAATTTAACCTTGGTGGCCGCCTCTTCAATATCTTCCATACCAATCGTTTTTTTATTGCTCCGCGCCGCTAAAATAGCCGCTTCATTAAGCATATTTTCCAAATCTGCGCCGGAAAAACCAACTGTTCTTTTAGCCGCTTTCTTCCAATCAACAGTTTTGGCGAAGGGCTTGCCCCGACTGTGAATCTTTAAAATAGCTAACCTTTCGCTCAAATCAGGCATATCCAAAACAATTCGGCGGTCAAATCTGCCGGGCCGTGTCAAGGCTGGATCCAATAAATCTGGACGATTAGTTGCCGCCAAAACCATACAGTGATCATTGGGAGTAAAGCCATCCATTTCTACTAAAATCTGATTTAAAGTTTGCTCCTGCTCCCGATGACCGCCAACAAACCCTGCTCCTCTCATACCGCCAATAGCATCAAGTTCATCAATAAAAATTATACTTGGAGCTGATTTTTTGGCGGTAGAAAAGAGATCACGGCAACGACTAGCTCCTACACCGACAAGCATTTCCATAAACTCAGATCCAGCCATGGAAAAGAAAGGAACATTGGCTTCACCGGCTACTGCCTTCGCCAAAAGAGTTTTTCCTGTTCCGCTCGGACCAATCAAAAGCGCTCCTTTCGGTGTTCGGGCTCCCAATTTTCTGTATTTTTTAGGGTTCTTCAGAAAGTCAACTATCTCTTCCAGTTCTTTCTTTGCCTCTCCAACACCGCCAACGTCAGTAAAAGTAGTTTTTTGCTTTCCCTTGGCGAATCTGCGGGCTCGACTTTTACCAAAAGAAAAAAGGGAATCCTGGGCCTTGCCTGCCTGACGGGAAAGAAAATAAAAAATGGCCAGCATCGCTAAAATCGGCACTACAATCTCTAAAATACTACTAAAAATCCTGCCTGGATTAAGATTTTTGACCTGCAGATTAACCGAAAACGGATCAATACCGGCTTTTTCCAAAAGATCAGTCATGCTTTCACTGCTTTCTTTAATGGAAATTAAAGTTTTATCCGAATATTTAAGAACAATTTTCTCCTCCTCAACCATAATTTCCTCAACCCGACCATCTTTGATATCTTTTAAAGCTTGAGATAAAGGAATTTCTTCATTTATAGATGAAGCAGGCAAAAGGGAGCCTAAAAACCAAATACCGGAAAAAACAACCAAAACCCAAATTAAAATTTTCCTGGGATCAAATTTCAACCGCAGTTCAAATTTCTTAATCTTTCTCTTATTAGCCATTGAGCTTGATTTTATCAGAAAACAGACTCTTTGACAAATGAGAAAACTTCTAACATCTAATGCGTTACGAGTATTGAACCCAAAATTGAAGAACGATTTTTATAAATTATAAAAACTTTATAAAAATCATTGACAAATTATGACAGCTGCGATAATTTGTCAATTTTCGCTTCCTGAAGAGTCTGGTAGACGAACATCGATAATCAATACAATTGTGCATAAGTGTCAATATCATATAAAAAAAAGCGTTTTCTCTTTTATTTTATAAACAACACGGGTATCGCCTGTCACGGAAAATGACCAATAAAATCTCTTCTTACCTCTTAATTGATGTCTTCTTAAAATCGGGCTGTTTGGATTCTTAATAAAAAGGCTAAGTCTCTGATAAAACTTTGATTCAAGCTTTTTATTAGAAACGATCCGTTTTTTGAAATGTTTAAGAAAATTTTTATGATAGGCAATTTTCATTTGGAAAGCTGTGGCTTTAGCTCTTTTACCGATTTGGCAAAAAAAACATTCTTGCCAACAGTAAAGTCTCTATCCATTTTCTGATAGCGACGCTGAGCTTGAGGAGAAAGATTGACCTTTTCTTGAAAGGAAACTTCAATTGCTTTATTGGCCAATTTTGCCATAAAAACTCTGATGATCTCCTGTAAAGAAGAAAAACCATAATCTGAAGCCGCCGCCTCAGCTTGACTTCTTAAGGTTTTCGAAACTGGAATTTGCAAAACCGTTCTACTCATATATTATTAAAATAATACAATTGTAATAAAATGTCAAGTGTTCTATCGCCCCCCATTGGTTCCCTTGCTTTCCAAGGAACCATCATCAGGATTAATAACAATATTTAGCCAAGCCAATAAAACATTTTGACTTTATACTATTTCCTCAATATACTAAGATTAAAGTGAATCGATCAACCAAAACTCTGCTCTATTTATCGCTCCTTTTTTATTCACTTTTCCTATTCCCCAGGCCTACTCCAGCTAAATACTGGCCATTAGTGAGAAAAAATCAGAAAAACCAAGGACAAACGGATTTACCAATTATGGTTGGAACAGAAAATCTCTTTCTGCTCTGGGAGCTATCTAACGAGAAACTCTTCATGGGCACACCTTTAATTGAAGATTTTGATGGAGACGGAAAGGGAGAAATAGTTATCGTTACCAGAAAACAGACGATTTTATTAATTGACAACAGTGGTATTCCCATCTGGGAGACTTCAATAAAAGGCAAGCTGGGTGATGACCGGTATCAATCACAAGATGCCTCGCCAGCCATTGCTGACATTGATCTCGATGGAAGGAAAGAAATTCTCGTGATCAATGCCGATGGTGATTTAATCTGCCTTGATAGTCAAGGAGAAATTAAATGGTGGTTCAAGTATCGCTCTAACGATCGTTTACAAGGCTGTATTCCTCAACTTTATTGGGGATCACCAAAGACAGCTGATCTTACTTCTCATCCTGGATTAGAAATTGTCTATACTACTGCTGGATCCACCGAAGAAGCTCCTTTAGGTTTTCACTTTTTCCTCCTTTCTTCCTCAGGAAATCTATTAAATAACTTTTCCCGAACAAGCTTTGATCTTATTAGAAATGAAGAATTCAAAGGAGCACCTTTAATAGATGATATTGATGCTGATGACCGGCCAGAAATCGTTCTGAGCACTGGAGGCTGGTTTGGTGAAGAAAGAGATGGACAAATTTTTATCTTTAACCACAATGGCAATTTAGAAAAAAAACTTCCTGAGATTAGCCTCGCTTTTTCTTCTCCAGTTGCTCTAGACGAAGGATCTTCAGGTGAATTCATGGGATTTAATATCAACGGAAGAACGGTTGACTTAATTAACCATCGAGGGCAAATCATTAATAGCTCGCCAAAAATCCCTTCTAACATTGATGGTATTTTATCCAATTGTCATTTTTCTTCACCCGCAGTTGACGATATTGATGGAGACGGAAAGTGGGAGGTTGTTTTAGCTGCAGAAGACGATAAGCTTTATGTTTTTCAAGATGATCTCTCCATTTTTTGGCAAACGCCGTTTAAGAACGAAGATTACCCAGGACTTACTTTTGGATCTCCTATCATCGTTGATTTTGAAAATGATGGGAAAAAAGAAATCTTCCTAGGAACAACGGACGGTGAGATTTTAGGGTTTAATTGGCAAGGACAGCAAGTTTTCTCCTTTGACGCTGGCAACTTAATTACTGCTTCTCTCTCAGCTGGTGACATCACTGGCGATGAACAACCAGAAATTATTGTCAACGGAAGAGATAAGTTGATCGTTCTTTCTACTGATCATTATTATCAATCTGAAATAATCAAAGAATTACTGATGGATTGGGGGGAAGAAAGTCGTTGGGACTTAAATTCTGATGGAATTATTAATGGAGTCGATTTCGCCATTTTGACATCAAACTAAACCCATTGCTTCTTTTGCCTCTCGAAGGGTTCGCTGGACAATCTTAGAGCAATATTTTCGGCCTTCTTCTAAAATTCTTTTTACTTCCTTTGGATGTTCTTCATAATATTTTCTTCGCCTTTGAATTGGTTTTAAATCTTGGTAAATTGCCTCTGCTAACTCTGTCTTTAAACCTGAATACTGAATCCCTGTCCCCAAATACTGCCTCTCATATTCTTTACGCTTTTCTTCTCCTTCAAAAAGTTCAACTAAAACTAACAATCCGGCCACACCGCCTTCTTTTGGCACTTTTTTTCCTTTACCCACATCAGTCGGCATTTTAGCTAACTTATTATTAATAGTATCCAAATCATCAGTTAGCTCAATATAACTACCAGGTACACTTTTGCTCATCTTGCCCTCTCCAGTTAAAGATGGGATGTATTCACCCGGAGTAGCAAAACGCTTTGGTTCAGGGAAAATTGGCTTGAACATTCTGTTGAAATTTCTCGCTACCTCTCTGGTAAGTTCCAAATGAGGCTTCTGATCAATACCAACCGGCACCAACTCGGCTTTATAAATCAAAATATCAGCCGCCATTAAAATCGGATAATAAAAAAGACCAACATTAATATATTTGGGCTGTTCTTTCTTTTTGTCCTTATAAGTCGGCAACTGCTCCATCCTTGAAACTGGATAAATCGTAGCCAGCAGATAAGCCAGCTCTAGATGTTCAGGAACTTGCGATTGAACCATAAGATGACATTTTTTCGGATCAAGGCCGCAAGCTAAATAATCTAAAGCGACTTCAAAAATATTTTTCTGCAAATCTTTTGGTTGATAAGACGAAGTGATCGCATGTAAATCCACAATCCCATAAATACAATCAAAGTCTTTCTTTTCCTGGAGAGCAATATATCCTTTTAAACCGCCCAAATAATTGCCCAAATGCAGTCTGCCCGTCGGTCTTGATCCCGAAAAAACGCGCTTTACTTTTTGATCTTTTATTTTTACCATTTTTACCTTCCTTGACATCACGCTTAGCGTGATAATTATCAAGCTCAGCTTGACAAAATTAACTCTCTATGTTATAAAGTAAATAACCTACCCGGCATGCATGCATGTCGGGGTTTTTTATTAGAAAACCGTAATGTTTTTTCTTCTGACCTTAATAATTTTTATTTTTTGATTCTTATGGAATTTTATTTTCGCTCGATCGAAATCTACGATATAAGTCTTAAAATGAAAAGCCCCTTTGTACATAATTTTATTTTGTAAACATAAAATAAAAATTTCTTTATCACGACAAAATCGTCTTATGTTAAATAGTGCTTGTAAAAAATCAGCGTCGCCAGAAAAAAGGTAAATAACATCATATTTATTGAGAAAAGCAAAGCTTATTAAATCTGCAGCCAATTTGACGTCAACACCTTTTTCTTTTCCACTTGTTTTTGAACGGTAGCCTTTAAAGAAAACAACATTTTTTGTTTTTTTGACATTTCTGTAAAATAAAGCCTCGTTTTTTAAATATAATTTTTGTCTCTTGGTTGGTTTCTTTGGTTTTGGCGAATAAGAAGCATAAAAATATATTTTATCAAACTTTGTCTTTATCTTTTTCTGCAATTCTTTTATTAATCGAGAGAAATCTAAATATTTCTCGGGTCCAAAAAGCTCATACTGAGCCGCATATAAATTACTTCCATCAATAAAAAAATATTTTTTCATTTTATTCTTCATTAACCGGCTTCCTTTTCCATTCTACCATAGTACTTTCTTAAACAGGTCCTGATTAGCATTTCCAAAGAACTCCATATCACCCAGAATATTAATAATTTTATTTTGCTTAAATATTTTCATATTTTCTCCTCAGCGGGCGCGGAAGGATTCGAACCTTCATTCTTTCCTTTTGGAGAGGAAAGCTTTACCAAACTTAAGCTACGCACCCATTTTAAACAACAAAAAAACTCGCCTTTTAAAAGGGCGAGTTCTAAATGAATCGCGTTGCCACCTTTATTTTCCCCGACAGTCACCTGTCTGAGACTTAATGACTGGCTCATGTCCGCCAGCTGACGGATCGATTTCAGTCTACGGCTTGATTACCGACCGCTGCGGAGAAAAACTACTAAGTGTTAACTTTTTGCTTTTCCAGCTCCAGGGCCCATTCTCCCTATCAACGCTTTTCCAATTTCCTTCATTATACCACAGTTGTCAAATTTTTGTAGCAGGGGAGAGACTTGCACTCTCGACCTCCGGTTTATGAATCCGGCGCTCCACTACCTGAGCTACCCTGCCTTGGTTGCGGGCCCAGGGAATCGCACCTTGGTTCTAGAAGGTTATGGGCCTTCCGAGATACTTACCTCCCGCCCGCACAATACAATCATTGTAACAAAATTGGCTTAAAAAAACAATTTTAGCCATTTCTGGTAATTAGCCAAGTCTTCTTCTCTCTCCTGTTCTAATTTTCCTGTCTTGCCGGCAGGCATGTTAATTATAGCCTCTAGCTTTTCCGGCATGACCACAATCACTTCATTTTCTCTAGCCATACTTAGTTTATCTCTAGCTTCCTTTTCAATAAACTCATCACTCTGAACATATTCTAAATTTTCTTTTAAATCTTCATTTCTGATCCTCAACTCTTCCGCTTTCTCCTCCATTTCCTTGATTCTTTCCCCTTTCTTAAGCAAATAAAATAAGTCACGACTGAAAACAAAAACTAAATAAATTCCGAAAATCAAAATTAAAAGTCTTATAAGTCCTTTTTTCACTATTGACAGGTCGAAATTCTAATGTTATTATGGGCCATCATCATGAAAATTGTTTCTGTTTTAGAAAAGTTCATTCAAGACCTAAAGAAAAAAGGCCGTTCAATCTCTACTATCTTAGCATATAGGAAAGACGTAGAGCAATTAATTGCCAGCGTCAAAACTGAAAAGATTGACAGAGTCACTACGGCTGATATTGAGAATTTTAAGAAGAATCTGCGTCGGGAAGGTTATACTGCCAAATCAATTTCTAGAAAGATTAATGCTGTCAAGTCATTTTTTAGATTTGCTGTCAATAATAATTTTATTAAAAACGACCCATCTTCAACTATCACTCACCCAAAATACGAAATAAAAACCCCCAGAGTCCTCAGTAAAATTGAATATCGAGCTTTAAGAGATGCTTGCCGGGAAGACATAAGAATGGCTGCGATTATCGAACTTCTTCTTCAAACAGGCACTAGAATCGGGGAACTGGCACGACTCACACTAGACAACATCAATTTTGATAAAAATACTGTCCAAGTCAAAGAGTATCAAAGCCAAAAGGCAAGAAAAATACCTCTTAACAATCCTGCCAAAAAAGCCATTCAAAAATATCTTAAACAACGGCCTAAAAGTAAAAATAAAACTCTATTTCTCACCAAAACAGGAAACCCATTTCTGGTAAGAAATATCCGATCAGCTATTAATCGCTACTTAAAAATTGCCGGCATTAAAAATGCTCGAGTTAACGACTTACGCAACACTTTTATTGTCCAACAGCTAAAAGCCGGCGTTCCTTTGGTTACCGTTAGTAAAATTGTCGGCCATAAAAGAATTTCCACCACTGAAAAATATCTTGAATTAACAGAAGAACAAGGCAAAGAAAGGGTTAAATTAGAAGAGCTCTAGTTCTTCATCTGTGCTCGCGCCTGGGATCGAACCAGGGACCCTCGACTTATAAGATCGATGCTCTGACCGCTGAGCTACGCGAGCAAAATCGGCTATATTTTATCACAACCTCGCCCTTCGGGCAATTTCGGCTTCGACAAGCGCCCTGTCTCTACCGTATTTTAAGCGCGAGAGTTGTTTAATCATTTCTGCCACTTTGGGATTCCGCAGTTTCTTCTCATAAACCATGTCTTTTGTCAAATCCATGCTAAAAGCCGGAACCGGCTCATTATCAACAATCGTTTTCATATAAACATGAAAGCGCTCAATATTTAAAAGATCAGCTTCGGAAAAATCTGGCGCAAACTCGTGTTGTAAAAATGAAGCGTCGGCCACGCCAACTCTAAAAGCATTCAAAGTGCCAACATTGCCAAAAACCGCGTTCTTTACCTCTTCCTCCATTTGGCCAATAAACTGATTCGCCACGCAGACATTCAATCTGTATTTTCTCGCCTCGGACAGAATTTGAGTAAAATCGCCAGTGGCAAAATTTTGAAATTCATCAACATATAAATAAAAATCGCGGCGTTTTTCTTCGGGAACATCTTGCCGGCTCATAGCGGCAATTAAAATCTTAGGAATCAAAACTAGGCCTAAGAAGTTGCTATTTTCTTCCCCTATTTTCCCCTTAGCCAAATTAATTAAAAGAATCTTCCCTTCGTCCATACACTTGCGGAAATCAAAAGAGGACTTAGACTGACCAATGATATTACGCATCATTTTATTGGTAACAAAACGGCCGAATTTGGAAACAATATAGTCTAAAACTTCGGATTTATGAAAATCAGATGTTTGGGCAATCTGGTCCGTCCAATAGCGGCGGATAATTGGATCTTTCACTTTGGGTAATAATTCCTGAACAAAACGAGAATCAGTCAAACAACGAACCACCTCAATAAAAGTGCTGCCCGGTTCGCACATCACCGTTAACATCGCATTTCTGATAGCATGTTCAAACCGCGGGCCAATAATCCCGGTTTTATAAGGATCATAAAGTTTGTACATTAAACCAATAATCGAGGTGGCGACAAAGTGATGCTGTTCTTCGCTATAAGCCTCAAGTAGATTTAACCCCATTGGCCTCTCAGTTTCTGAAGGATCAAAATAAATCACATCTTCCGCTCTTTCCGGTGGAATCAATTCTAAAAGTTTTTCCACTGTATCATGAGGATCAATAAAACAAACTCCTCTGCCAGCTTTAATATCCTGTAAAATTAAACTTTTTAAAAGCTCACTTTTCCCCACGCCGGTTTTACCAATAATATAAATGTGGCGGCGGCGATCATCATCTTTAATATAAACCGGCCTTTTTATTCCTCGGTAAGCGCTCATTCCCAAAAAAAGACCTTTCCTAGGAATCTTGGCCGGCGCCGGCTTCCTTTTGCTAAAAAGCCAGTGAATATGAGGCGTCTCCACTGACCGATTAGGAAAATGAAAAATAGTCGCCAGCTCTTCAGAGTTTAAAATGCTCTTACCTCCAAAAAATGGTATATACCGCCAAATAAAATCAATCATAAAGAATTTTTTCAACCAGATTTTTTTCTTTTCAAAACCATTCAAAGAACCGGAAAATTGTTCAAAGGCGGCTTTGATATTTCCTAAGTGCATTTTTGCTGTTTCTTTATCAGCGGCAGAAACAACAAATCTGATTATCGTTTCAAAACCCGGTTTGCCGCATTTATTCTCAACTGTCTCTAAAGTCTTTGGATCAACTGTATATTTTGCTTTTTCCGGAGATGCTTCTCTTTCTTTGGTTGCAGTAATATAAGACCTTCCTTGCTTCGACCATTTTTTGGAAGTAGGCGAAATTAAAACCTGAATCGCCGCGCCCTCGCTTTTATTCATCTTAGCTAAAGCGGAAGTAAGACTAGAAAGGGGATCGGTCGGTAAATCTTTGTAAGTTTTAATTGGAAAATACGGACTGGAACCAAGCTTCAATTCACCAAAAACAACCTTGCCAGTTTCGGAAAAAATATTATATTCATCAACTTTTATAATTTCCGCTCCTGGATAAGCAGAATAAATTTGTTTTTCCACTAGATCAACAACATCACGATGAACAGAAACATAAAATCTAATATCCTCATGTTTACCCACAATTTCAAAAGAAAGATAGGGCTGGACAGTAAGAAATCGCTTAAACCCTCCTTTTTTAATCGTGTAAAGGCTGGCAAAAAGCTGTTCGGCAGCATCAATCTTAGTCTCGTTTTCTCGAGGTAAAGCAATTTGAAGAAGAACGTATTCCAATGACCGATCTTCCCGGTTTCTATTTTTAAACCATAAAAGGAAAAGATAGCCAAGACCGAAAAGACCAAAAATAGCTAAAACAGCAATGATAAAAACAATGATAAGAACCTCAAATCGCCAAGTAAGATCGTTGATTGTGTCCATAATTAAAATTTCAAATTAATTTTGAATTTTGCATTTTTTAAACACCGTTCTCTCCGGGAACATAAGAACAACTCTCTTAATCCACTCCACTAACCATCTGACGGAATCATTAACAGTTTTCTTAAAACCAGTGGTATAAGTGGGTTCGTCTAAAGGTAAAATAATTGTCGGCTGCTGCGGCGCTGCCGGTTTGACTACCACTTGACCTGTCTGATCGGTAACTGGCTGCGGTAGTTGAATTTCCTCTCCTGTCTCCAATTCTGTTAACCAATCTTTAACTTCAGGCCTTATTTCAGCCTTTCTCTCTACTATTGGAAACTTCTCGCCGCTCTCAATTCTGGTCAGAATTTCTTTTTGTTCTTTTGGACCAGGAGACTGCGGCTCATTAATTCTCATACCTCAATAATAGCACAATTTAAACTTCCTGAATTCTCACCAAATTCGTCCTTCCCGGAGAACGCCAATCGTCGCCATAAATCATCACTACCCACTCGCCTCTTTTTAACTTTCCTTTCTTTCGCAAAAACTCTACTGTCGATTTCACCGCTTTGCTTACATCGTCCTGCCGATAATCAAAATAAAAGCTTTCGACGCCAAAAGAAAGGCTAAGCTGGCGCTGAACACTTCTTTCCGGAGTAATGGCAAATATCGGTAAGTTTGGCTTTAAACTAGAAAGAAGCCTGACTGTTTTTCCTTCTTCTGTTAAAACAATAAAGGCAGTAAAAGGTTGAGGTAATTCGCTTCTTTCCACTAAATTAAAAGCGGAAAAAACAACAGCGGACGACCGGTCGTAAGCCTGACGTTTCACTTTTTTTGGCTTAAGGCTTTTTTCAATAAACTCACAAGTTTTTTTCATCACTGAAACCGCTTGGATTGGATGTTTGCCAATAGCTGTTTCAGCGGAAAGCAGCAAAGCATCGGCTCTATCATAAACAGAATTAGCAATGTCAGAAACTTCAGCCCGGGTTGGCCGTTCTTCTTCAATCATCGAAGAAAGCATTTCAGTAGCCGTAATTACTGGCTTTCCTGCCCGAAGACATCTTTCAATAATATACTTTTGCCAAAAAGGCACTTCTTCAATTGGCAGCTCGACGCCTAAATCTCCCCTGGCAACCATAATACTATCAGCTTCCAAAAGAATTTCCTCGAAATTTTCAATTGCCGCCTGACTCTCAATCTTAGCAATAGCTAAAGCGTTAATTCCTTCCTTATCCAAAACTCTTTTCAAACTTCTCATATCTCTTCCCTCTCTCACAAAAGAAAGAGCAACAAAATCGGGCTGATGCTTTTTGATTAAAGAAAGAGATTTAACATCTCTCTCAGATAAAGCTGGCAAACTAGTCTCAACTCCCGGCAGATTCATTCCTTTATTAGAATAAAGAACGCCGCCGATTACTACTTCAGTCTTTACAAAATCTTTTCTACCTGCACTACTTTCTATTACTTTTAATATTATTCTGCCATCATCAAGAAAAATTCTTTCCCCTTTCTTTAATTCTCTAAGAACGGAAATATTTTCAAAAACAATCTCCGCTCCTCGCCCTAAACAAACTTTCTCTCCTTTTCTTAAGTTCAAACTTCCTTTTTTTAGTTTACCAACCCTCAATTCCGGACCTTTAAGATCAACCATTATCCCTATCGCTGCATTCAATTCTTTCGACACCTCTCTTATTCTTTTTATTCTCGTATCGGACCAACGAAGACTATTATGTTTAAGATTAAGCCTAAAAACATTAACGCCGGCTTTGATTAATTTTGCTATTTTACTTTTATCATCACACACCGGCCCAATAGTAGCAATAATTTTTGTTTTAGGCATCAAAAACATTTTATCATAAAATCGGATTACCGTCATCTTGATCCTGAGCGAGCGAAGCGAGTCGAACGGAGAAGTAATCTATATTCTCAGGCATGTCATTGTGAACGCAGTAGTTCCGTCATTGCGAGCATCAGCGAAGCAATCTATATTCCGAGATTGCTTCGTCGTTTCACCGCGCTCAGCGCGGTTTCACTCCTCGCAATGACAAAAAAAAGACATTCCTCAGAATGACGAAGAGAACTTCGATTCAAATCACAACCAAAAATTAATTCTATCAAATCCCTCGCAACCTTACTGCAGGCAAATATTTTTGAACAGCCAGTAAAATTTCTTCCATCTTTTTTTTACTAAATGGCTTTATTTTTTCAAAAGAAGGATCCAGACAATTTTGAGGAACGAATTGTTGCAAATACCAAATTGGCGCATGGCTTATGGCGCCTGACGTATGTTTAATGATTTTTTTAAGCTGCTTCGCTAGTTCAACTAAGTTTTGCTTTGTATGTAATGTCGGTACCACTGTTGTCCGAAGCTCAAAATCAATTCCCGATTTCAAAATCACTGCAATACTATCTAGTATTATAGTGAAATCAAAATCTCTTTTACCTGCGATTTTAGCATAGCTTTTATCTAGCGGCCCTTTAATGTCCATGCTTATTCGGTCAACCATTTGACCGTTTAGCAGTTTAGCTATAATCTCCAACTTTGTTCCATTTGTCTCAACCATTGTTAAAAAACCAATCTTTTTTATCTTTTTAAGAAAGATTGCCAAGTCAGGCTGAAGAGTAGGTTCACCTCCGGTTAAACAAATTACATCAACCCATTTTTTTCTTTCTTTTAAATCCTTAAAAATCTTTTCTTCAGAAATTTCAGGTAATTTTGCTGAATTTAAAACAAGATCTTTATTTTGACAAAAAGGACAACGAAAATTACAACCAGCTACCCAAACAACAGCCGCAATCTTTCCCGGCCATTCGTTGACAGAAGTCTGAAGATAACCTCTTATATTCATATATTTGGGTAAAGTCAAGTTTTTGCCACTAAATCTAGTAACTTATTAATCTGTTTATCAATCGATAAACGTCTATTATTATATCGCCAAACATATTCTGAAAGATAGAGAGACAATCGCTCTCTTCTAATGC
>Ga0265594_1001156_pt1 | contig 20832 bp, 21 predicted proteins | sample saktaG_11_FD_190147 | JGI IMG/M metagenome (GOLD analysis project Ga0265594, IMG submission 190147) | Saline water microbial communities from Sakinaw Lake, British Columbia, Canada - sak_2011_5_24_80m | ecosystem: Environmental > Aquatic > Non-marine Saline and Alkaline > Saline ... | reverse complement strand
TTCATTGCGACGTCGTTTGCATTCCCGTCGAATATCAGCCGGTCTGCGACAGCTTCGTCAAAACCTTCAATTGTTCTTGAAAGCATTTTAAGCACACGTATTGCGGGTTCAAAGTAGTCTGTGTAGTCTGATCCGACTTTGATTATCTGGTCTGCAATGAATTCCGGCTCAAACATTGCCCACTCCCTAAAGACCTGCAGTGTGTTTTCGTTGGGTCTGAAGCCCAACTTGTCCATTCCCTCACCAACAACAGTGAGGAGTGGGCGGGTGGCGTGACTTATGGCATTCTGCGCCTCCCTAGTATGGTCTGAGTGGAGTAGTTCGTTCACAACCATCCCGACATCCTTCACCGCCAACACAAGATCATTCCCTGAAAGGGTTTGAAGGCTGTCAATGGTCTTCCCTACTCCGTGCGCAGACCTATCCAATGCACGGGACGCCGCCTCCCTCTTTCCAGGATCATCCTGAGCCCCCCTGATTTTCCCCTCGATACTAACCCTCCTTCCAGGTTCAGCGTCCTTCAACATCAAGGTTAAAGCAATCGAAGCCTTAGACGACCGATCATCCCGGGAAAGCCAGTTAATCATCTCGTCGACTACGGCATCCGACCCATCAACCCCTATTTTTGCAACCGTCTGGGACAGTCTATAATGTGCTACCGGATTACTGCCCAATCCCGTGAAGGCGTATCTCCTCAGCAATTGAGGGACTGCGTGCTCACCCTCACCAATTAAGAAACCCATAGCCTCCTCGGCGGCATCATCCTCCCTACCACACATCACCTCAATGTTTCTGACAATCTCCGCTTTCACAGCATCCTTTGGTAAAAAACCCTTATGCATACTCAAAGACCATTCATCATACGATCGAAACTTTCAGCCCGCTCTCGCAGGCGCTCGCCCGAATGTGCCATAGGGCCGCCTCTGGCCTCAAATTCCTGAGCCTCCACGAGCGTGCTTGCGCCGTGGTCGAGCCAGAATTTTCTAAGCTTCTCTTCCATCCTCTCTTGCTCAGCCCGTTTTTTCGGGTCTGCAGTCTCCTGCCTGGTTTTCGGGATGAATAATCCCCTCATGGTAAGGAGGGACGCTTTCTGCCCCAATTGCCTGACACCCTCCTCGAAAGTGTAAGTTAATACGTCGAGCGCCGGCTCCCCGATACCGGCGAGAACGGACCCTAATGCGGAAAGATCTGAATCAGAAGCGGAAAGACCCCGCTGAGTCAGCTCGTTCACGGGTGGATGGTGGAAGGCGGTAAGAGCACTGCAGACTATCGAATTCGGATGCTCCAGGTAGTTCAGCCGCTCGATCAAGTGTTCGGCCATTCCGGGAACCCTCCTTTCCATGTAACGTGCCAGAAATAACATGGTCGAATCCGAAAGAGTATTGTCTTGTAACGCCTCCCTTATCTTCACGTTAATAAGCGAGTCCACGACGGCGTCGTCTCGTTCTCCGAGCGCGAACTTCCCAAGGAGCGTATCGGAAAGCACATCAAGACTCTCCATGCGCTCAGGCAATAATTCTGACAGAATATGCGTTGCAGCCGGAGCCAGAGAATTGTCTTCGTCGGCTGCCGACAAAATCGAGGAAAAAAAACCTTTAAGATCCTCATCATTCAGCAAGACCAGTGTGTTTACGAAAGTCTCTTCCGACTTGCGTGTTAAATCCTCCTGCCTACCTACCCAAGACAAAAGCGTCGGAACCATGTCGAAGCATCCTCTGACGGCGATGTTCGCAAGTACGTTGGAAAGGCGGTCTGCCGCAACAGTATTCTGTTCCCCCTCATACTGTTCCAAAACCGGTTCGACTGCGTGTCTTCCCTGACGGGTTAAGGTGGCTTTCGCGCCATACGGTTCTGATTGCGATGTTCGAAGAGCCTGAATCGTTTTTTCTATGAATATGGTTCGTTCTCCATCCCCCATCTCCTGCTTTTCCATGATTTAATAAAAATGGGCCTCAAAAGATATAAACTATGAAAAAAGCGGTCACGTCGGTGGATATCCACTATCTTGTTGAAGAGCTTTCGACGGCTCTTTTAAATGCTCGGGTTGACGATGTATTCGAGTCTGGTGAGAGAACGCTTGTCTTCACATACTTTAAGTCTCGGGAGGGGAAGCGGGATTTTGTTGTTGCGCCTTTCTTCCTCTGCATATCCAAGTTCAAGCGTTCCAAACCCAAACACCCTTCATCGTTCGTCATGCAGCTTCGGAAAAACCTTAAGGGTTGTTTCGTCCGCGGCCTCCGCCAGCACGATTTCGATCGCATCGTTGAAATAGATTTTGAGGGAAAAGAAGAGAAATACACTCTCGTCCTTGAAGTGTTCAGCAAGGGAAATATCGTGCTCTTAAATGAGGACCGGACCATCCGCGGGCTCTTCGAATGGCAGAAGTGGCGTGACCGAAAGCTTGGCGTAAAACAAAAGTATGAGTATCCACCGTCGGTTGTGAATCCTTTAACCTTGACAGATGACGGGTTGGCTGACATATTCACATCCTCTGAACGTGATGTCGTCCGCACTCTCGCCGTGGAATGCGGTCTTGGAGGATTGTATGCCGAAGAAGTTTGCGCGCGTTCGGGAGTGGACAAGGAAAAACCTGCTAAATCACTTGGAAAAGAAGTTGAGACTATTTCTAAAGAATTTGGCATATTACAAAAAAATTTGGAATCCCACCAAAAATCACCTATGATAATATTTGAAGATGACGAGCCAATTGACGTCATCCCATTTAAATTGAAGGTGTATGAAGGATTCGATTCCAAAGAATTCCCGAACCTGAACGAACCACTCGACGAATACTTTTCGAAAAAAGAATTCACCCTGAAAAAGGAAGAGTTCGAGTCAAAATACGAGAAAGAGACGGGTAAACTTGAAAGGCGCCTCTCAGACCAGGAGACGGCTCTAAGGAAAGCACGCGAAGACGCCGAGGTCTTAAAGCAGAAGGGGGACCTGCTCTTCGCGCGCATGCACGAAATCAAACCCCTTCTAGCGGAAATAAAGGCTTTTAGAAAGAGAAAGTTATCCGACCAGGAGGTCTTAGCGGAATTAGGGAAACAACATTCAGTCAAGAGTTTACATAAGACAGAGCTTACAATAAATCTCGATGCATAATACGAAGCTGCCGAAAGAAGGCTCCCCCCCAGTTTTATGGATTGTTTTCGGCATCACATCCGCCTGCACTCATAATACTGTTTTTCAGTCACAATCTTGTGTACTCCGAGGTCATGGCCTTCCATAGGAACCCACTCTCCGGGAGGCAGCACCTGAAATTCGAATGCGAGGGCGATAAACGGAACCTTCTTCTTAATGTTTGAGAAAGTCTTGTCGTAGTAGCCTGTGCCATAACCCATCCTCCCCCCGCGGACGTCGAACACGCTACCCGGAAACAATACAACGTCCGCAGCTTCAAGAGGGAGAGTCCTACCCCTTCTAAGCGATGGTTTGGGCTCGAGAATCCCGTAGGAGTCTTCAACCAAATCCTTTTCAACATCCTTGATCTCCACAAACTTTAAGCGGGTCTCCTCCAACACACAGTAGGGGACGGCCACACGCTTACCCTCAGCGAGCGCTCGCTTGATCCCCTCAACAGTCTCAACTTCGCTTCTAAAGTTCACGTAAAAGAAAACCGTCTTCGCGGCCATGACCTCCGGTAGGTGGAATAAATTATTAATAATCTTAAAACTCAAACTACTCCTACGGTCGAAAGGAAGAGAATCCCGGTGCTCTAAAACCTCTTTCCGAAGAGAATCTTTCCTATTCATATGTTAAAACTTCTCCTCACTCATATTTATGTTGGATTTATTATTTATTGCATGCCATACTCTTTAACAATGGACAAATCAAATTTGGCCCTTGTGGTAGTCACGTTCCTTCTGTTTATAGCTACAGTTTTTATGGCCTATTTTGCATATCAGCAAGGAAAGTTAACTAACTTCGTGGTGAAACCTAAAGCGAACCTGGATTTTATTTGTCCGAAGTTGGATGAGAATGGTGAGGGCTTGACTAATGTCACTTTTTGGAATGATGGAGGGACTCTCGGACATTTTTTTGTTAGAGTTGATAATGAGGGAATGTTAGTCTCTATCCCTCCCTTACTATACAATGTTCGTGAAGGTTGTGTTGCTAGTTCTGATGGAGGGACATACTCTATGTTGCTCGGTTCCGGGCATTCGAAGGTGTATCCCCTTATGGTTCATAAAGAAGAGAATCTTGACACCAGTTTTACTGTGAGCATAAAATGTCAGTCTGACTTGTGTCTCAAAGATCAGGCATTAAGTTTAACATGCTTTTATCCCACAAAGAATCAGAATTTAATCCCTAAAACACGAACATGGCCTGTAGATAATCTATGTTAAAATTTTCTCTTTCTTGATGCCATCATTGACATTGTTACTCCCAGTTCCATCTCAACTCTTTTTCTCCCACTTCTTTAAATTTGCGACTTTGCCGAGCGAGCTTCCTTCCCTAATCTCTGCTCGCATCCTGTTTTCTTTTTCCAGGATGTCTTGCGCGCGATTTGCAATTTCAACGGCCTTATCCTGGGGTACGACTACTACTCCATCTTCATCTCCTACAATCCAGTCTCTTGGATTAACGATAACTCCTGAGACCTTGATTGGAATGCGCATTTCCCCCAAACCCTTCGGTTCCCCGCAAGTTGGCGTGACAAGACGCGCGTACACCGGTAACTTGAGCTTTGCAATCTCCCCAGTGTCTCTCACCGCTCCGTTGATGACGACCCCTGAAATCTTCCGCTGCAATGCGCTTTCGGTTGCAAGCTCGCCCCAGATTGCGGGGCCCACTCCACAGGCATCAACGACAATAACGTCTCCCTCAACTGCCTCATCTATTGCTTCCACGCTCTTCGCCCAGTCTCCGGGCATGGTCCTCACCGTGAAGGCTTTACCCACCATCTTGCCGTAAGACACTGCAATCAATCCTTCAAGGTCTCCTTCATGGTGGCAGGCGTCCGAGATGTTGGCGCAAGACACGTTCTGAAAAATAGTCTTAACGTCAGTCGACCTCTTAAAAAGTTTCGTCGCGACCTTCACCTTCCCTTTAATGGCCTTACTTATCTTTCGCGCAGCTTCCCCCGGATTCTCCGCCTTGGTTATGGCACCTCCAACAACCAGAATGCTCGCTCCCCTAGTAAGGGCGTCTACGACAGTCTCCGAGTTCAAACCCCCGGCCGCGGCGACGGGAACAGAGACGGATTCCACAACCTCCCCTAATCGTTCGAACGGTGTTTTCGCCTGCATCTGGTCGTCGATGGGAGTGTGCAGTGAAACGTAGTCGACTCCAAATTTTGAGACTTGAGAAGCCCGTTTCACCGGATTTTTCAATCCAATCAAGTCGACCATTATCCTCACTCCATAGTCTCTTGCCGCCGCAACCGATTCCTTAATCGTAGAGTCGCACGCCGCAGCTAAAACGCAAACCACATCCGCACCCGCCTTAGCCGCCGACTCGACTTCAACCCGTCCAGCATCCATGACCTTCATGTCCGCGACAACCGTCTTATTCGGGAAGGCAACCCTAAGCTTTCGGACGGCTTCCAAACCCTCGCTCTTAATCAAGGGCGTTCCCGCCTCAATCCAGTCGACACTATCCCCCGCCTCCCGGGCCACCTTCAAAGCCCGATCCAAATCCACGAAATCCAGGGCAAGCTGTAAAACAGGCTTCATGTCGTATACTCTTTGATAGATTCAAAATATTTAAGTTTAATCCCCAGAAAGCTCCTTCACATTTTCAAGAAAATCATCTGTCGAAGTGAATTGGAAGAGGTAGTAGAAGGCGTCTGCAGGATCATAAACCTCATTCACAGCAGCAACGGCAGGTTTAAGTCTTTCGATTTTCCGCTCCATTTTAGATTCAATATCTAAGACCCTCATTTCCGTGTCGTGGCCCAACACTGCGGTCGCAGGGAGGTGGTTTACTTCAGGGTCAGAATATCTTCTCTCCAGTTCATACCAGTTGCCGTTCCAAGTCCTCTGGCCGGTTAACACCATTAAGGCCCGGGATGCGACATCCCCCATAAGGTTGCTGTCGGGCAATTGTGGTATTTGACCCGCACCCGCCGTTTCGACGTACCTCATTGCGACGTGCGGTGAAAAATGCTTGGCAAAATATATTATTGTGTCCACGATTGCGTCAATTTCATCGGGTTGATTAACAAGCTGGCCTTGATAAATCCCCGATTTTAAAGTTTCTTTAATCTCGTCTCCAATACGACTACCCTCCAAAACATCACCTAGATATGCTCCAAGCTCCCTGTTTATGGTGCCCGCCCTAAAGAAATTGCGGTCTTGGCTTCCGTGAATGTCCTCGTGGTGTGATGGTTGGGAGTCTACGAGAATGCTTATACCCCCTATCTCACTCCAAGGGTGGGAAAAGCGGTAGTCGTGCGATGAGAAGTGACATCCCCCTGAGAGGAGATAGCGCTCTGATTCTTCAAACTCTTTCGGGTGGAGTTTACGGGATAAGCCGAAACCCTTATGAATTGAGAACACGTGTTCCGTCTCCCCTGTCACAGTGTTCCTGTAAGGTCCGTCAGGTGCGGGAATGGTTAGAAATCCACCAGACTCTGCGAATTTTTCAAGTTTTTGGTCGGTGATTCCCCGCTGGGTTTGAATGAGCATCTGTACATAGTAGGGCAGGCTTAATCGTGAATTTGGGTCTTCGAAGTAGAAGGTAGTCCACATTTCCGGGGGTATGAGAACGGTAGCCGGGAAAACACGCACTCCCAACCGCTGTTCGAGTTCTTCGGGATCGCCTCCCAGAAAACGTGCACCTCGAAGATCATTGTATTCGACGGCGGGATTTACAGCCTGGAATGCGTGAAGCACCCCCCTCCGGGCATTTCTATATCTATCTGATCTGGGATGTTCATTTAAACCCTCGAGAATACTCCTAGCGTCCCCATAAGCATTCTGAACCCTGTCAGCTGACTTTAATATGAGGGAGGCTACATCGCCGGGAACCTTACCAGTTCTGGAAGAAGAGACAGTCTTTTTGAAGACATCATCCAGCACCCTCTTTTGAACCATAACAAACTATTGTATTCTCTGGGGAAAAAAATGTTCAGGGATTAGATTCTGCGGATTAAGTTGGCTGAAAAAGCTCCCACAACTGATCCTAATGAGTCGAAGACTGCGTCCACCGCATCCATGCATCTGGTTGCCACGAAATGCTGGTGGATTTCATCGGATAATCCATAGAAAACCCCTATTACTATCGCTAGGGTAATTGCACTGCCCTCGTATTTATTGCTCGTAACTGCGATGAGCAGGAGCGCTCCGAATCCAGCGTACTCTAGAAAGTGGAGTATGTACATCATGTAGCCTGGTCCGGGTGGTGCTGGGATTGTCGGAGTCTGCGAGATTAAAAAGATTACTCCGGCGTATATTATTGCGAGGTTTGACGCAAGCTTTGGGTGGTCTTCAAGCCATTTAATCGGGTTTATCATCTTTCAGAGTAGCTTGAGTTTTCCGGTTATTTCGTCCAGTTCCGTCTCTAAGCCGGGTCCTATCCCAAGGCATGTTACTGTTCCGGGTGCGATTTCGGTCCTCCCCGCATCTTCTATTAGTGCGGTTGCATGCCCTGCTTTTCTTGCGACGGCGTAAATGTCTTTCAAATCCTTTAGGTTGTCGCACCCCACCACAACCTTCTTCTGACCTTGATGCATCCAAGCCTTCTTGTGCGGGCTCTTCTGGGCGGCAGAGACTGCTGCGTGGGCGACTTGGGCTGCGAGTTTTCCAGGAGACAATTTTAAGTCCCCCCGCACAACAATCACTTGTTTAAACGGATTTCTATCCCCAAAAACTTTTTTGAACAATCCCCTCCTCATTTTTTTTTAGATGATGATTAATGTGGCAAGCCCTGCGATTATGGTAGCTCCTAATGTTGCCCCCACCCACAAAGCAAACTCCTTAGTCCCGATAATCCTTGCGTAAACAACCTTCATGAAAGTGTTGACGATGGTGGCGAGTACTATGGCTTTCACTGCAACCTCCCCCGGAAGATCGCCTTTGGCCATAGTTGCCATGGACAGGGTTATGGCGTCGACGTCTGCAAGCCCTGCGATAGCGCTAGTAAGGTAAGTTCCGGCATTGCCCCAGTAATTCTGGGAGAGTGAAGACACGATCAAAATAAACACGAAGAATGCTCCAAATTTCAGTGCCGGGCGGAGAGCTAACGGCGACTCTAGTTTGACTTTGGCTTGAAAGTCGGTTTTACTGTGAAGTATCAGGAAGGAGGCTGCGAGGCCTGTAACGAGCATAACTCCCATTGGCAGGATTAGGGACGGTAGGAGTGTAGGGTTTACGGCAAAGACTTCTACAAGCACTCTTGGAAACATCATTGAGGATGCAAGCACTGTTGCGAATACTGCAGGTTTAATAATGGCCTTGTCAGTCTTGACTTTAGAAGCCATCGCGGTTGTGACTGCTGTAGAGGAAGTTAATCCTCCAAGGAAACCTGTCACTCCTATCCCTTTCTCAGCGCCTAAAACCTTCACCATGATGTAGCCGAAATAACCTATCCCCGAGATTAATACGACCATAAGCCAGATCTGGTGGGGATTCAAGATGTTTAAGGGGTCAACAGTCTCATTCGGAAGCAAGGGGAGTATTATAAAAGCGATTACCAGAAACTTCAATGTGTCGAAGAGCTCACTTTTTTCAACTTCACGGGCGAACTCGTGCAGGTTTTCCTTGATTGCAAGTACTACGGCCACTGTTATGCCTGACATGACGGCAATACTCCGACTCGCATCGAAAAAGCTTAGAAAACCGAAAAGAAAAACCAGCACGATCGAAATCTCCGTCGTCAACCCACGATCCCTTGAAAGGAATACATTCGCAGCATAACCTAAACCAACTAGAAAAACCATTCCAGCAAACCCGAGCAAGAGAAAGTAAGGCATGTAATTTGAAGAAATCAAGGCCGTCACCGCACCGAAAAGGGAGAAGAGTATGAAAGTTCGAACACCAGCAACATCAGCCCCATCCTTAAAGCTCCTCTCACGTTCAATTCCTATGAGGGTTCCAATTCCCAATGCTGTTAGAAAACCGTAGATGACTGTGTATTCCATACAATTAATATTTATTATCGACCTAAAAATAGGGTAGCATGAAAAAATTAGTGTGGATTCGCGCGGATGGGGAAAAGGTTTGGAGTGAAAGGAAAAAGCGGTTTTCCGCTTCAATAGAGTTCGGTTCCCCTGATGCCGTATGGGTTAACGCGGGTGAGGAGGAGACTGCTAGAACAATCAGCAGGGTTGATGTCGTAAGCGACGGTGTGAAGGCAGACATTCAACTTGGAAAGGACGCTTTCTACAAGAAGATCCGCAACAAGGAGGACGAGCAGGAGATAGTTCGTGAAGGAAAAAAGAGGAAGTTCGTCATCATAGATGCCTCAGACTGGAAGATAATTCCCCTTGAAAACATTATTGCCGGTCTTCAAGACCAGAAGGCCAAGATTATTGTTGAAGTTTCGAGTCCCGAGGAGGCGAAAGTAGCACTCCAAACGCTTGAAGTCGGATCTGACGGCGTATTAATTAACGGAGACCCGCAAGTTATTAAAAAGACTCTCGCCATAGTGGAGGATTTAACGAGCATGAAATTGGATTTAACTGTCGCGAAAGTCACGAAGGTGAAGCCTGTCGGCATGGGAGACCGTGTTTGCGTGGACACGGCCAGCATGTTCAGCCTTGGCGAAGGATTGCTCGTAGGCTCTGCTTCAAACGCCCTTTTCCTAGTTCACAGTGAAACACTCGAAAGCGAGTACGTTGGCTCCCGCCCGTTCCGGGTGAATGCCGGGGCAGTACACGCCTACACACTACTGCCTACCGGCAAGACCTCCTACTTATCCGAAGTCGCGGCAGGCGACGAAGTACTCGCAGTCGACCATAAAGGGAAGACTAGAAAGCTCGTAGTAGGGCGTGCGAAAATCGAGAAGAGGCCGCTACTTCTAGTCGAAGCCGACGCAGGCGGCAAGAAGATTACGACGCTTCTACAGAATGCCGAGACTATCATGCTCACCAGGAAAAACGGGAAGCCAATATCGGTCTCAAAACTCCAAGTTGGAGATGAAGTCCTCACCTACCTTGAGGAAGGAGGCCGTCACTTCGGCATGAAAATCAACGAAAGTATTAAGGAGAAATGAATCCCGAAGTGGGCGATGAAACGAAGTGGAGTCGCATCTACTTTGACATGAAGATAAAAGAAAGCATCCACGAAAAGTAAATCCCTTTTCTTTTGGGGACGCAGGAAACGCTTGTGCGTTTCCGCGTGCCGAAAATCTTTCGATTTTCGAGCATGAAACAACTTTTCTTTTCGGGAAAAGAAAAGGGGTTTAAGGGATGAAGATTAAGGAAAGCATAAAAGAGAAATAGGCCTTGGTCTTTTACGTTTCGTTTCCAAACCTTTTTCTCGCATTGTTTTTTATATTTTAAGTGCCATATTTATTCCTCGAAAAATGGCTAAACCGATTATCCGATTGATTGACGTCACCAACCGTGACGGCGTGCAGACGAGCCGCCTAGGGCTTTCAAAGCTTCAGAAGACTATGATAAACGTCTACTTGAATGATCTGGGCGTCTGCCAGAGCGAGTTCGGTTTTCCAGTTACCCGCCACGAGACGAATTATATTAACGCCAACATTGACCTATCTCGTAAGGGTCTTTTAAAACCAATCATCCTGTCAGGCTGGATTCGCGCAATAACCAAGGACGTTGAGTCTGCATTTGAAAATGTGCCAGACATCAAATACATGAATCTTTCAATCTCGACTTCAGACCAGATGATCCAGGGCAAGTTTCAGGGGAAAAAGACTCGGAAAGACATCATTGAGTCTATGGTTGAGGCCGTAAAGCTTGCCTACGACAAGGGCGCTAAAGGAATCGGAGTCAACAGTGAGGATGCTTCACGGACGGACATCGACTACTTGATAGAATTCTCGGAAGCTGCAAGGGAAGCCGGCGCAAAACGAATCCGCTACTGCGACACCTTAGGCTACGACAATCCGTTCAGCATTTACGACTCCATTTACGAGCTTGCCAAGGCCGTGAAAATCCCTATCGAAATGCACTGCCACAACGACCTGGGGATGGCTGTTGGATGCTCTTTAGCCGGGGCTAAGGCTGCGATAGATGCGGGAGTTGACGCGTACATTAACACGACTGTAAACGGTCTGGGTGAGCGGGCTGGTAACGCGGATTTAATTTCAACGATTCTAGCAGTTCAGAAGTCGAGGGTTTTTGGCGGGAAATACAAGTTGGATGAGAGGATTAACCTGAAAAATGGATGGAAGATTGCGAGATACGGTTCCTACGCGTTTGGAGTTCCCATCCCCATCAACCAGCCGGCGGTTGGGGCTAACGCGTTTGCGCACGAGTCGGGAATCCACGCTGACGGGGCCTTAAAGGACTGGAGGAATTACGAGCTTTATAACTTCGAGGAGCTTGGGCGAGGTGAGCCTGAGATAATCGAGACTGGTCGGATGATAACTGCTGGGGAATACTCTGGAATCAAGGGTTTTAGAAACGTTACAGGAAAACTCGAGATCGAGTTTAAAAGCGACAAGGACGCGCAGGAGATTCTTGATCTAGTCCGATACGCTAACGTACTCAACCAAAAGCCGATTACTGACGACGAGCTGATGTTCATAGCCCACTATCCTGAGGAGGCGCGCCTTCTCATGACGGTGACACCGTAACTCAGGAATACCTCATTTTTTCCGTGATTAAGATTATATTTTTAATTAATCCCCTAATACTTATCTCAAACTTTTGGTGAGTTAATGGCGAAAAAACTTTTCATACCCGGGCCAGTGGATGTCTCTCCCGACGTTGCAGCCAAGATGAGCGAGCCCATGATCGGCCACCGCTCTGCCGAGTATTCCCAGTTGCATGGGGAGACTATCGGCAACCTTAAGAAGATTCTTTTCACGGAAAATGAGGTTTTCATCGGAGCTACTTCTTCGACAGGGTTTATGGAGGCTGCAGTCCGAAATTGCGTGAAGGATAAGGCGCTTCACGTCATAAACGGCGCCTTCAGCGACAAGTGGGCGAAAATCTCAGTCGCCTGCGGGAAAAAAATCGAGCGAGCGGATATTGCATGGGGTCGTGCAGTAAGGCTTGAGGAGATTGAAGACCAGTTGTCTTCCGGCGAATTCGACACACTCTTCGTAACCCACAATGAGACTAGCACCGCAGCCATGACACCTCTTGAAGGTTTCAGTAAAATTTGCGTTGAAAACAACGTTACTTTCTGCGTTGACGCGGTAAGCAGTGTCGCAGGAGTCCCCCTGAAAGTTGATGAGCTTGGAATTGACGTGCTCGTCACAGGAACCCAAAAGTGTTTTGCAGTGGCTCCCGGCTTGGCAGTAACTTCGGTTAGTCCAAGGGCTCTTGAAATGTCTGAGGAAATGAGTGGTAAGGGAATATATTTTGACTATAAGGTTTACGAGAAATCCAGCAAGAAGAATAATACGCCGATGACTCCTCCAATCCCCCAGATTAACGCATTAAACTATCAAATCGATAAAATCCTGACTCATGAGGGCCTTGAAAACAGGTTCGCACGCCATAGGGAGCTGGCAGACTATACGAGGAGTTGGGCTAAGAAAAACTTTGAATTATTCACCGAGGACTGGTGCAGTTCAGACACAGTGTCTTGCATTAAAAACTCGATTAACGCAGATTTAACGGATATCTCGGAGAAATTGTCGGACCGGGGATACCTGTTCTCAAACGGCTACGGTAAACTTAAAGGGGAAGCATTCCGAATCGCGCACATGGGCGATAGAACTCTTGAAGAGCTTAAAGAATACATTGACGTTTTAAATGAATTGATGGGGTTGTGAAAAAATGAGGCCGAAAATACTTTTCGCGGATAAAACGCACGAAACCGCGCTCAAGCTTGCGCAGGAATTTGCTGATGTTGACAAAGACTTTGAAATCACAGCAGAAGACCTTATGAAACGCGTGAAAGACTATGACGCACTGGTCGTACGCTCCCGCACGAAAGTCACCAGGGAAGTAATAGACGCCGGCGAAAAACTCAAAGTAATAGGTCGAGTGGGCGTAGGCCTCGACAACATTGACACCGAATACGCGAAAGAAAAAAATATCGTCGTAATAAACGCTCCCACATCCCTCACAGTTTCTGTGGCCGAGCTTGCGTTAGGTCTAATGTTTTGTCTCGCTCGCCATCTTCACCACGCCGACCGGACTATGCGGGAGGGCAAGTGGCTTAAAAAGGATTATTATGGGATAGAATTGTATGGCAAGACTATTGGAGTAATCGGCTTCGGCCGTATAGGCCGTGAACTCGCAGTGAAGTGTAATGGTTTGGGGATGGAGATAATATCCTACGACCCCTTCCTCACCGCAGAAGACATGCGGGAAGCCTACGCCAAGGAGGTTTCTCTCGAAGAGCTTTTGTATAACTCGGATTTCGTGTCCATCCACATTCCCGCAACCGAGGAAAACAAGAATTTCATGGACTACAAGAAATTCGCCATGATGAAGCCCACAGCATACTTCATAAACACGAGCCGGGGGCTCGTCGTCGACGAGGAAGGGCTCGTCAAAGCTTTGAAGGAAGACAAGATTGCGGGAGCTGGACTCGACGTCTACAACGAGGAGCCGCTTTCTCCGACGCACGAGCTCTGCAATATGGAAAACGTCATGCTCACACCACACATCGGCGCCGGCACCCAGGACGCTCAGATTATCGCAGGGAAAATAGTTGTTGAGGGAATAGAGAAGGTATTGGGACGTTAAAAAATAATTTTATGGCTAAACGCACGTTTTCAACTGGTATTCTGTTAGGCGTAATATTTGGCCTGATTCTCGCCGTTGAAGTCATCCACCTGGCTGAAGAGCGGGTTTGCCCTCACCCTGCGTGTGTTGATAAGGTTTCGGTGATTCCTGTTTCGGATCGAGGATACTTTGAGGCCGCGCATAAGGCGTTGGTTGAGGCTGAATCTTCCATTCACATCGCGTCTTTCGAAGTCAAGTATTACGAAAATTTTCCTAACAGTAGCATGAATATTCTGGTCGAAGACTTGATTGCAGCTCATAAGCGGGGTGTGGAAGTGAAAATAATCGTGGACCAGTATTCCAAGCAGAATAATGCGTTTGATAAACTAAGGGAAGCTGGAATTGAAATAAAATTCGACTCTGAAGATGTGACTACTCACGCTAAACTAATCATTGTGGACGGCGAGACCGTGATATTAGGCTCTACAAACCTTTCCTTCTACGGCCTTGAAAAGAATAATGAAGTAAACGTTGTCATCCGCGACGAGGAGACTGCGAAATACTACGAAAACTATTTTACGCAGCTTTGGGAACTTCAAGCTTAATTACCCGAGTCCCGTGATAATGGTACCGTATTCCCTGACCATCCGCTGTGTTCTTTCCGCTGAAATATTGGCGGACTTTCGTGTTTTAGCCCCGGTTATGATTATCTTGCCTGAACGGAAGATTAGCATGACCGTTTTCGGATCGTCAAGCCTGAACACCAACCCAGGGAACTGTTCCGGTTCGTATTCAGTGCTCACGCACTCTACGACGAGATTATCCAGGTTTACCTTAAAGCCGAGGTCTGCAGATGCGACGATATTCTGGATTTCTATTATCGGTTTTTTCCTGACTCTAACTCCGCATACCCGTAGTTCTTTTACCAGTTTATCTACCGCACAATCAATGTCTTTTCTTGATAATGCGCCGCTGCAAATCACTTTGCCGGTGCGGAACAACAGCATAGCAACCTTTGGTTTACTTATTTTGTAGACTAACCCTGGAAATCTGGTTGGATTGCTTACTCCCTTCATATGTTCTGCAATGTAATCTAAATCCAGCATCCGCTGAAGATTGATTGATGACACAATATTCTCGATTTTCGCTTTAACAGCCATTTTAATATTATTCCCAAAATTTCATCATAGTGAATAGATTATGCGTTATTTAAATAACTTTTATATAAATTATAAGTATAATCTTAAATGGGTGCATAAGTTAATCTTTAGTGTAGTACCTATGGACTCAGAGACTAAAAATTAACATGGTTCAAAATGCTGCGTGAAATAGAAAAAAAAGTCTTGGTAATAATATCTAAGAATCCAAGAATAACAGACAGTGAAGTAGCCCGGCAACTGAAAACCTCGCAACCCACTGTCACAAGAATCAGACAGGAGTTAGAGAAAAACGGCCTGCTACGATACTCAAATCACCCAGACTTAAGCGAGATAGAGTGCGAACTGCTAGTCTTTACGGTATTCCGTGCCGAAGGATACACCGACTTAAAGCTCATAAAAGCCGCCCAGAAATGGATCAGAGAACACCCCACAGTATTATTCTCGGCTCCGGGAGAAGGACTGGGCGGCAGGACAGAGATAATAATCAGCATCCACAAAACCTTTGCAGAGTATGAAGAGTTTACAAGAGAAATCCGAAATAAATGGGAGAAAAACTTCAAAGGAATAGACCAATTCATAACATCCATAAAAAAGACAATAAAAGACTTCGACTACAATAGCATACTAGAAGCGCACACATAACCTGCGATGGACGTTTCGATTATCATACCAACATTAAACGAGGAGAAGAGTATCGGCTCCTATCTCGACTCCATCCGCTCGCAAGAGACTACCTTAAAATACGAGATAATCGTCTGCGACGGAAAAAGCAACGACAAAACAGTTGAGGTTAAAATATGATTCTGAAGAAGTCACAACCCACGCCAAACTCATAATCGTGGACGGTGAGATCATTATTTTTAGGCTCTACAACTCTTTCCTTCTATGGCCTTGAAAAGAATAATGAAGTGAACGTCGTGATCCGTGACGAGGAGACTGCGAGATATTATGAACGATACTTCCAAGAGCTTTGGGAGGAAACATGATTTTTTTCAATTAAAAACCTAAATCATATTGTGGAGAAAGTAAATCGGAGAGACTTTTTGAAAGTCGCCGGCGCTGCGGCAATTGCACCCCTTGCAGTCGGTGAGGGTTTGGCTGGAGAATCCAGTCCTGCCGAAACTTCCCCTGGAGACGGTCGCCGTCAGGCTATCATATTGCGCTCCTACGCGGAGTGTTTTGGAAAATATGATGATAAAGGAGCACTCACCGGATTTAAAACTCTTGATGAAGTCTTAGACGAAGTTAAGGCTGGTGCAGTCGACAAACGACAATATCTCCCCCTTCACGTGCTGCTTCGCATCGCCCAGGAGGAGGAAGAACACTCGGGAAAGCCATTTGATCAGACTGAATTCAATACTCGCGCCAACAAAGTGATCAAGAAGGCTGAAGCTATGTCCAATACAGTACATACTAATCTTCAAGGAGTCGACCGCAGGGAGGGGAAGGCTGTGATTGGGGCTGTAAACGAAGTATTCTATGGGGGTCAGGGAGTTGACGAACATTTTAGGGTTATGAGTGACAGGGAACTTCTTGATTCTGGATCCGATAAAAACCGTGGTGTCTTTGAAGTTTGGGGCAAGATGAGCGGTTTCTGTGAGGATCTCTCTGGGGCATATGACACTATTCTCCGAGCTCAAACCGAGAAAATCCCTGCCTACTCAGTAGTAGTTCCAGAACACATTGTCCACCGGTATGGAAACGTTTACATCGAACACACTCAAAATGGGGCTTTAGTTGAGGCTTCCGACTTTCCCAAACACCTTGAAAAAAGGGGGATCTTAAAAGCTTCAGGTCCCGCATATACTCGGCCCAGGCCTCTCGGACCCATAACAAGCGAGCTTTTCAACTACGGCGCCGACATTATGGCGAGATCAGTTGAAAAGGATGCTCCAAAGGATACTCTGGATCGTGCCATCAAATACCTTAATTACGCATCCGAGTTAAGCGGTGACCCCGACTCTCACGGTGCTTTAGGTCGTGCCTTATTCCTTCGGTCAGTGGATGCTTCAGGGGGGGCTAAATTGGCTGACATGAAAACCTGTGAAAAACACATTCTCAAAGCAGTTGAACTCGATCCTGAAAACGGCAATTCTCTTGAAACATTAGGTGAATTATATAGGATACGTGCAGGTCTCAGCGAAAATAAGGGGGACAAGATTAAATTTCTCAAGCAGTCTGGTAAATACTTCATCGAATCAATTGGTAAGAGAAATAGTGCAAGCTGGAGAGCGCTTCTCGTGGGAGACAGTGACCGGGCGAAGGATGCGGTTTCTGTATATGACGATCTCATCTCACTCGACGGCGTAAAAGACGAGTACCTTCAGGGTATGGTGGATGCATATGATGCCTTAGGCAATTCTTATACGGATGATCCTGCTAGTCTGGCTGGAACTTGCGATAAGAAAGTGGGCTTCTATCGTAGGTGGGCGAAGACCAATCCTGAAAAAATCAAGGATGCATTACGGGAGGCTGATAATGCAGTCAAACATTCAAAATCGTTTGGAGGATTCAAGATGGGTACACGACTTCTTATGCGGGGACTCGTCCACCAGGAGTCTGGAAATCCTAAAGAGATGGGAGAAGATTTTAAGGACGGACTGGATATTCTTCAGTTTAAGGTGGGTGATTCTATCTCCGACATGTCTGAGGCAATCAATAAAATCGTTTCACAGGATCCTTTAGAAAGACTTATGGCCGGGAAACTACCGAAAGATATGACTTTTAGCGACTACCTCATCCACCAGCAAAAAATACAGGGCTTAAAGCCCGTGGTAGAAGAAATCATGAAAAACGAGCAGGCAACTAAAGCTATTAATGAAGTGTTGTCTGAGTCTGTTAAAGATTAATATAGTGTTAATGACATAACTTATTTCACAAAATGAGCGAAGTTAAGGATTTGGGGCTTGCCCCGCAGGGGAAATTGAAGATTGAGTGGGCTGAGGAGCACATGCCCGTTCTCGCCAAGATTAAAGGGGATTTTGAGAAGGACAAACCTTTGGAGGACGTTCGCGTGGGCTTTGCGCTTCACGTGACCAAAGAGACTGCGGTCCTCGTTAGAACTCTTGTTGCGGGAGGTGCTTCCGTAGCCATAACCGGGTGCAATCCGCTTTCAACCCAGGATGATGTTGCCGCAGCGCTCGCAGACGAGGGAGTCGACACTTATGCTTGGCGGGGTGAAACCAACGAAGAATACTACGCCAACATCAACAAGGTCCTCGACCATAAGCCTCAGATTACTATTGACGACGGTGCAGACTTGATATTTACGATCCACAAGAAACGCAAAGAGCTTTTGAAAGGAATTAAAGGCGGGTGCGAGGAGACTACCACTGGAATCATACGCCTTAAGGCCATGGAAGCTGACGGTGCCTTAAAGTATCCTGTCATGGCGACAAACGACGCCGACACAAAACACTTGTTCGACAACCACTATGGGACGGGGCAGAGCACTATCGACGGAATCCTCCGGGCGACTTCTGTTCTTTTCGCAGGAAAGACTGTCGTAGTCGGCGGCTACGGCCAGTGCGGTTCAGGGATAGCTGAGCGCGCACGCGGTATGGGCTCAAACGTTGTAGTCACTGAAGTGAATCCCACGCTTGCCTTGCGCGCGGTTATGGACGGATTTCGGGTCATGCCCATGAGCGAGGCTGCGGAGTTGGGCGACATATTCATTTCCGCCACAGGTGATGTGGACATCATAACCGGCGACCACTTTACCAAGATGAAGTCGGGGGCTATTGTTGCCAACAGCGGCCACTTCAACGTCGAGATAAATATTCACGAACTAGAGAAGCTTTCAAAGGAAAAGAAGATCGTACGAGACAACGTTGAGAAATACACGTTAAAGGACGGGAGGATAATCTACATGCTCGCAGAAGGCCGCCTCGTAAATCTTGCGGCGGCAGAAGGCCATCCCAGCGAAGTCATGGACATGAGCTTCGCCAACCAGGCGCTTGCAGTGAAATACATCAACGAGAACAAGCTCGCAGCCGGAGTACACCAGATTCCCAAAGAAGTCGACGAGCGCGTTGCCAAACTCAAACTTGCGAGCATGGGAGTGAACTTGGATTCCCTTACCGACCGGCAGAAAAAATACCTTGAAAGCTGGGACGAAGGAACATAAAACCAAATATTATTCAATTATGCACTGTAGTTAACACCAAAGGTTTGGTGTTAAATTGTGGCTCACAAACAACTTAATGGTGGAGACCTCACACAACAGATTGAAAGGCTTCTAAGAGAATTGCATTTTCACCCTGATTTCGAGGATGAAAGACAGCAACACCTTGATGAACTTGCAGCCGAATTCGGTAAAACTCATAAAGGGGGTGCAAGAGAAGTTTTCACCTTACGGGATCAGGGAGATCCAGAGGCAAACCGTATTTGGCAGGTGGGCTATGAACTCTCTCTCAGCAGAGATTACTATCCCGCACGGGTGAGGTTTCTTGAAGAGCTTGTGCCATCTATACGCGGAAGTCCTAATACACGACCAAGGGTAGCAGACGACGGTTGCGGGGCTGGAGTCGACTTGTACTGTCTCAGGCACATTTTAGGGGATCAGGTCGAGTTGATAGGGGTTGAACCTAATCGGTTCGCTCAAGGATTGTGCGGGGAGCGCAATCCAGGAATTGAGTTGATGGAAAACCTTGAAGGCGGGCAACCATCTGACATAGTCTACTGCGACTTTGTAAGTTGGGGAAGAAACAATATGGGTGTCTCAGACATATTGGATAAACGAGGTGAATGGCATAGAGCACTAAATTCAGGAGGGCTCTTAATCCAAAACGTCGACTTCCCGGACTGGCAGCGCGGAATCTATGAAGATCTTGTGAGCAGGACATTTAATCTTGAGAGAGACGAGCTAATACAAGACGTAGCCGACAACCATAATTGTCACCTGATTATGTTCAAGAAAAAATAAATTATTCTATCCCCCATAGACTTCCAAGTCGTCTATGTAGAAGTAGTCGTACTTCCAGTTCATGTTCGCGTCAAATGCGATTAGGAACTCTGACGACGGCACGTATGCTGACACATCGAATTCGTAGTAGTCGTATTCATTGTCGTCTTCACCGTCCACCCAAGTTCGAAGCGTAACCCACGAGTCACCGCCATTCTGGCTGATTAGAATACTAGCAGTCTCATCCTCTTCGAAATCTGCCGTTTTCACCCAAACCCTGATGGAAACGTCATTTTTATCGGAAAGGTCTACTTCCCTCTCAGCATAACCGGTTGCACGCCTCAACCGCAGGTGATAAAGCCCTCCATGAGGTTCTCCCGCAGCCATGATCCCAGAATCTCCTGACTGAGACCAACTACCCTCCCACCCCGAGCCTCCGCTCCAACCGCCGGACTCGAAGTTGTCTGACGCGATAACAGACATGCAGATTGTTGAAGTTGTCGTAGATGTAGTAGAAGTTGTAGTTGTGGTCGTAGATGTTGCGGGAGACGTCGTCGTGGTTGTTGACGTGGCCGGTGTTGTTGTGGTAGAGCTTGTTGAGCTTGTGGTTTCTCAAGGAAGACAGCAGCAGGTATCCTCGGATGGACCTCCCATACAATACAAATCACCTCCGGATTCATGGACTTCACCATTTCCAATGCACTGGGCTTCGTTCTGCCGGCAGGTTCCAGTAGAATACCCTCCCAGGGATATACAGTGTGATGAACATGATGATTGTCCAGGTCCTCCACCGCAGCAGTCTTCTACTGTCACATTTATTGTGAAACCCGTGATTTCTACAAAACCTTCATTGTCTTCCGAAATCGATGTTAGACGGTATGAGCCGTTTTCTTCGGGCCACCATGAAATATTCCAAGTTGAATTAAAAATTGAGGCATTGTATTCAACTCCTCCAATCCAAACCGATACATGAGTTACCGTACCGTCACAGTCAGAATGGTTTCCGCTAA